>OLNN01001364.1_pt1 | contig 20458 bp, 14 predicted proteins | sample 1672141 | NCBI WGS metagenome assembly OLNN01 (sample SAMEA3136652, study PRJEB25190) | human gut metagenome | biome: human gut; feature: human-associated habitat; material: faeces | place: Austria | collected 2013 | reverse complement strand
CGGGCTTCTCCTGAAAAAAGTGCAAAAAAATAAAAGACGTTTTTGCGTCCCCCGTAAACAAAAGAAAATAGAGGATGGTTTTCAGGCATCCTTGTTTCTTTCTTCTGCGGCTGTTCATTTTTATGACCCCATCAATCGCGCCCTCAATGATTGGCAGGTATTCTTTGGGACAGAGTTTCAACTTGTGACCGGCTCGCTGGCGCTGCTCACTTTCCGAGAGCAGCACTTCGGAATTGAAATACCGTTCTACAGGAAGCCAGCAGGTCTTGATAAGTTGGATTGCGACCGGGAGGCTGGGGATAGTCTCTTTATTCTCAATTTTGGCGAGATACCGCTATTCAATATCTACTATTTCCGCCAGCGCCTTATGCGCCAGATGTTTGCCGTTAGGCTGATGCGTCCGACACTTTCTCATTCATTTTCTTTGATATTTAAGTCATTCAATTTCTAAAGACGTGATCCAATCTTCAATCGCTTTTACTAATACGAATTGTTGCCGCAAAACCGCCATGCCTGTTGCAGGTATCTCCGGCTTGTTTTCTTTTTCTGTGATATTGGTTTCTAAATAGTTTTTCAGTGTCTTGATATTGTCCTCAATCTCTGCAATACATTCTTTTTGTTTTTCATGTGGCAACGAGTCCAAGTTCACAATTACAGCGTTAAAATCCAAAAAAATGCTGATAGGCTTTGAGGCAATCTCAAACATAAGCCTTTCAAATTCAGTTTCGCCCGCTTCTGTTAGCGAATACACTGCTTTTTCAGGCATCTTTCCTTCTTTTACAGTTTCGCCTTTGATTAGCCCTTTTTCTTCCAACTGAATAGCTTTTTTGTAAATAGAAGGGGTACTGATCTTAACCCATTTCGAAATGTTCCTATATTCCACCAACTTTTGTATATCGTAGGCACTCATAGGCCCCTTCTTCAAAATTCCTAATACAATTAAATCTATTGTTGCCATGCAACGCCGTCCTTTCTGTGTCTTTATATCCACAAGTCAGATTGCAAGAACACTATAAATTATAGTATTAGATTTTACACCGTTTGTCAAGGAAATTGGTCTTGACAACTACTATAATTTATAGTAGTATAATTGACGCGGGTATGCACTATAAATTATACTACTCTAAATTATACCTGCGGAAAGGAGTTTTTCAATGGAAGGAAACAACAAATTGGAGCTTTTAGGGAATGCCCCTATTCCAAAAGCTCTCATGTCGCTCGGTATCCCGATCATGATCGGGATGCTGATTAACGCCCTATACAATTTGGTGGACGCTTATTTTGTCGGCGCGCTGGGTGACAGCCAAATGGGGGCTATTTCAATTATTTTCCCCTTAGGACAAGTGGTGGTCGGACTGGGATTGCTCGACATTTCTTTCTGGTATCTGCTGCTCAATGCCGTGATTCCGGCCGAGGCACTGACGCCTACCCATAAGCTTTGTGTCATCACCACTACCATGCTGACTTTCGGCATGGGTGCTTCTACACAGGCGCTGTTTGCCCGTGTGGGCGGCGGCATCTATACCAAGGCGGCCGACGTGGGTGCCGACCTGGTGGGCAAGGTGGAGGCCGGCATCCCCGAGGATGACCCGCGAAACCCGGCCACCATCGCCGACAACGTGGGCGACAACGTGGGCGACGTGGCCGGCATGGGGGCTGACCTCTATGAGAGTTATTGCGGTTCTATTCTGGCTACGGCGGCGCTGGGAGCGGCAGCCTTCATACACAGCGGCGATACGCTGATGCAGTACAAGGCTGTCATTGCGCCCATGCTGATTGCGGCGGTGGGCATTGTGCTGTCCATCATCGGCATCTATGCGGTCCGCACCAAGGAGAATGCCGGCATGAAGGACCTGCTGGGCGCGTTGGGCTTCGGCACCAACCTCAGTTCGGTGCTTATCGTTGTGGCCACGTTCTTCATCCTGTGGCTGCTGAAGCTGGACAACTGGATGTGGATTTCCTGCTCGGTGGTGGTAGGCTTGCTGGTGGGCATCGTCATTGGCCGCTCTACCGAATACTATACTTCCCAATCCTATAAGCCCACGCGGCGGCTGAGCGAGAGCGGAAAGACGGGACCGGCCACGGTCATCATCTCGGGCATCGGGCTGGGCATGCTTTCTACGGCAGTGCCGGTTATCGCCGTGGTGGTGGGCATCATTGCCTCGTACCTGTTTGCTTCGGGTTTTGACTTCAACAATGTAGGCCTGGGACTGTATGGCATCGGCATTGCCGCTGTGGGTATGCTGTCTACGCTGGGCATAACGTTGGCTACCGATGCTTACGGACCCATTGCCGACAATGCGGGCGGCAATGCCGAAATGTCGGGGCTGGGTGCCGAGGTGCGCAAGCGTACCGATGCACTCGACTCGCTGGGCAACACGACGGCGGCCACGGGCAAGGGATTTGCCATCGGTTCGGCAGCCCTGACGGGACTGGCTCTGCTGGCGTCGTATGTGGAGGAAATACGCATCGGGCTGACTCGCCTGGGCACGACGGAAATCAATGTGGGCGGCACGACGGTGCCTTTGCAGGATGCCACGTTCTTTGACTTCATGCACCACTATGACGTGACACTGATGAATCCCAAGGTGCTTTCGGGCATGTTCATCGGCTCCATGATGGCCTTCCTGTTCTGCGGATTGACGATGAATGCCGTGGGACGCGCGGCGGCGCACATGGTAGATGAGGTGCGGCGGCAATTCCGCGAAATCAAGGGCATCCTGACGGGTGAGACGGAGCCCGACTATGCACGCTGTGTCTCCATTTCGACCAAGGGGGCACAACGCGAGATGGTGGTGCCGTCACTCATTGCCATTGTGGCACCCATTCTGACGGGTATTGTGTTTGGTGTACCGGGCGTGCTGGGATTGCTGATAGGCGGGTTGAGCAGCGGTTTCGTGCTGGCTATCTTCATGGCTAATTCGGGAGGAGCCTGGGACAATGCCAAGAAATACGTGGAAGAAGGCAACTTTGGCGGCAAGGGCAGCGAGGTGCACAAGGCCACCGTGGTGGGCGACACCGTAGGTGACCCCTTTAAGGATACGTCAGGTCCGAGCCTGAACATACTTATCAAGCTGATGTCGATGGTGGCCATCGTAATGGCCGGGCTGACGGTGGCGTGGAGTGTGTTCTGAGTAGGAGTGGACAACGTAATTTTGTTTCAGTAGACAAGTTGGCGAGGTGAGGTAGTCTTCTGTGTATCACCTTGTGAGTTTGTTCTTTATGTTTATTAAGGAAGAAATGGTTTCAAGATTCTGGTTAAATTATTGTTTTGCCTTATTAGTTCTGGTTGGAATGTCGTTTGCCAGTAGGGCACAAGCGGATGTTACGGGGTTGAATATTGATTCGATATTGAATGTGTTGGATTACGAGATGAGCCAGTGTGATGCATATACGCAAAAGAAGGAAGAAAAACTGGTTTCATTGAAGAGCCTGTTGCATCAGTCGGCTGATGACCAACACACTTTTGCTTTATGTAACGAGCTGTTTGAAGAATACAAACATTATCAATACGATTCGGCTTACGTGTACGCTGTGCGTTCTTTGTGGATGGCAGAGAAGTTGCAGCAGCCGGAGTCGATAGCGTTGGCCAAGAGCAGCCTGATGTTTTGTTATACGGCAGTAGGGTTTTACAAAGAGGCCGACGAGATGAATAGAAGTTTTTCGGTGGAAGGCTTGAGTCCCCAAATGTTGGAGCATTATTACTCGCAATGCCTATATTTATATCAGAATATGCGTGATTTTTCGGTAGATAACGACAGCCTTTGGCAACATTACGAGTCTTTGCGTGAACAGGCTCGTGATCAAGTGCTGGCAAGTGCCGCTATGAACGCTGACGTATACCGGAGGACTTACACGAAAGACATGCTTTCGGTGGAGTTCCTTCCGCCGGCTTCTATGATTGAGAGGCGGAAACAGTTGCTGGGTAAGTATTCGTTGTCGCTACACGATCAGGCAGTGCAATGTTTCATGATAGGTGAAATGTGCGACAAGTTGGGGCGGAGAGCCGAAGCCACCTATTACATGGCGCTTTCTGCCATTAATGACATTCGCTCTAATACGCGTGAGACTTCCGCCGGCAAGACGCTTGCCTCTTATATGTACGAGGCAGGCGACATTGACCGTGCGACACGCTATGTGCATAGGGCACAGAGTGATGCCAACTTCTATAACACGCGTATTCGTAAAATGGAAATCAACTCCATATTGCCGCTGATAGAAAGCCGCCGTTACGAACAGATGAGCCGCCAGCGGAATTTCCTATTTGCCTTCGGCGCTTTTGTTTTGCTTACTTTGCTGTTGTTAGCCGTTTTGTATGTCATTTTGAAGAAAAAGAATCGTAGCTTGTGCGAGGCAAGGAATGAAGTCGAGCGGAAGGCCTGTGAACGTGATGCGGTCAATCGGCAGTTGTCTGTCATCAATATGCAGCTGCAAGAGGCTAATGAGATAAAAGACAGTTATATCGTTCAGTCGTTGTATGGTGATTCATCCTTTGTGAATGATGTAGAGGAGAAGTGTAAGCAGTTGAAACGTAAACTGAAAGCCAAACAGTATGATGATTTGCTGTCTATCATTAACGGAATCAATATCAGGCAGGAGCGTGAGCGTATGTCTTCATCGTTTGATGCCGCCTTCTTGAAACTGTTTCCTACTTTCTTGGAGGAATATAACAAACTCTTTCCAGAGGAATATCAGGCTTGTCTGACCGATAGTGGCATGTTGCCCACCGAAGTACGTATCTTTGCCTTAATGCGGTTGGGTATTGCCGACACGGCATTGGTGGCCAAATACCTGAATATTTCACAAAATACGATTTATGTCTACAAAGCTAAGGTAAAAGCTAAATCGCTCGTTTCAAAAGATGAATTTGACAATCATATTTTGCGTATTTGTAAACCTCGGGAATCTTAATTTTATGTTGATTTAATATTTTGTATTTAGCTGATTTATAGTGGCGCAATGTAAGAAGTAGTATTAAAATGACCTTAATTAGTTGCTCTTGGAAGACATCTTATCTACCTTTGCATGTAAACAAATGAACCACATTGTTTAACTTTAAAATGTAAAGCTATGAGAAGAAAATTCCGTAAACTGGGTTTTTTATTATGCTTGTTGTTTGTGCTTGGAGGACTGGCTCAAACTGCGTGGGCGCAGCAATTAAGCGTAAAGGGAGTAGTGACAGACGCAGCTACTCAAGAAACACTTCCTGGAGTAAACATCCAAGTTAAATCTACAACAAAAGGTTGCATTACTGATTTAGACGGGCAGTTTGTGCTCGAGGGAGTAGGCAAAAATGATGTGCTGATAGTGTCCTACATTGGTTACAAAACTGTTGAAGTGCCGGTGAATGGGCGTACAGAGCTGAAAATTGCCTTGGGTGAAGACACTGAGATGTTGGCCGAAGTGGTGGTTATTGGCTATGGTACGATGGATAAGAAAGAACTGACTTCAGCCATTTCGCACGTTTCTCAAAAAGATTTTCTTGCCGTGAGCAGTATTGACCCTACCATGATGATTCAAGGCAAAGTGCCCGGAGTGTCTATTACCAATACCGGTGCGGGCGACCCCAACAACCAAGCCAGTATTCAGATACGTGGCGTTTCGTCGCGTGCGGCAGGTTTGGGCCCGTTGATTGTAATTGACGGTGTGCCTGGAGGTAATCTTACAAATCTTAATCCAAATGACATTGCCAGTTTCGATATATTGAAAGACGGCGCGGCTTCGGCTATTTATGGAACACGGGGTTCCAACGGTGTTATCCTGATTACGACTAAGAAAGGTAGCAAGGACGGCAGCATACATACATCTTATACCGGCACATTCTCGTTCGATGTGATGAAGAAAGAACTGGATATGCTTACTGCACAAGAATACCGCGACTTGCGTTCTGATTCATCGGTAGGTTATGATTTAGGGGGTAACGATGATTGGCTGGATGCCGTAAGCCAGACAGGATTTAGCATGCAGCATACGCTGACTTTAAGTGGCGGAAACGACCGTACCTCCTATCGTGTAAGTGCAGATTATCGCGATGCACGCGGTATCGACCTTCGTTCAGGGCGTGAAGAATATGGTGCACGTGCTTCTTTAAACCATACAACGGCTGATGGCTTGTTTACGTTTACTGTTAACATCGCTCCACGTATCGCTTATCGTGACCAAGCAGCGTGGGATGTGTTCCGCAACGCTATTGAGGCCAATCCTACCACGCCAATTCGTGACCCTCAAGATCCTTCAAAATATTATAACTTCCAAGGGCAGACGGCAGGATACAATCCTGTGGAACTGATGGCTTTGGAAGAAGACAAAGGAGAAACCAAGTTGCTTGACTGGGATGCTACGGCCCGTTTGAACCTGTTGCCTTTGTTGCTGAAAGACAAGACCGGCAATCATTCGCTGAACACACAAATCACATTTGCCGATCACCAATATGACAACTTTAACGGCTGGTTCCGTCCTTCTACCAGTACGTTGTGTATAAATGCTGGACGTGACGGAGAGGCTTCTCGCTCGTATAGCAAGGAACGCCAACACGTGTTGGAGTGGATAACTAACTACCAGACATCTTTCGGTGGCCACAACCTGAAGGCTATGGCCGGTTATTCTTACCAGTATTCGCAATATTCCGGGTTGAATGCTTCAAACAAGGATTTTTCCAACGATGGTTTGGGATTCAACAATATTGGCTCGGGTGAATATGCTAAAGATGAAGGCGAAGTGGGAATGGGCTCTTATAAGAATGATTCAAAACTCATAGCATTCTTTGGCCGTATCAGTTACGATTACAAGGGCAAGTATCTGATGACAGCCTCACTGCGTCATGAAGGCTCTTCAAAGTTTGGAGCTAACAACAAGTGGGGTAACTTCCCGGCCATTTCACTCGGATGGCGTATTTCGGAAGAATCGTTTATGAAGGGTATTGACTGGATTAATGATTTGAAGCTGCGCGGTGACTTCGGTATAACAGGAAACCAAGAATTCGACAGCTATAAGTCACTGAGTACAATGACGCCTTTTGGTTATTACTATTACAATGGTCGCTATTTCCAGGTATGGGGTCCGTCAAAGAACGTAAATCCTGATTTGAAATGGGAAAAAGGAAAGAACTGGAACATAGGTATTGATTTTGCCCTCTTCAAGAACCGAGTGTACGGTTCTATCAATTACTTCAACCGTCGTCAGCAAGACTTGTTGGGTGATTACAAAGTGTCGGTTCCGCCCTACTTGTTTGACACAACGTTTGTCAATGTAGGTACAATGAAGAATACTGGTCTGGAAATAGATATTACTTGGGATGCTGTGAAGACCAAAGACTTTGATTATTCAGTGTCAGTAGTCGGTTCGACCATGGGTAATGAGTTTGTTGATTTCAGTAACTCGGAATATGTGGGACAAGATTTCTACGACGTAGTGGGTACTGAGGATCCCTATCCTTTCCATTACTTGCAGCGCATTGAGAAAGGGAAGCGTTTAGGAAACTTTTATATGTTCAAATATGCCGGTATCGATGAACAGGGCAACTGGATTGTGTATGACAAGGACGGAGATATGATTAAAGCCGACCAGGCTACGGATGAAGACCGCCAGATTGTAGGCAACGGACTTCCTAAGTTTACTGGCTCTATGACTCATAATTTCCGTTATAAGAATTTCGACCTCTCCATTTTCTTCCGTGGCGCTTTTGGATATGATATCTTTAACATCCATGATTTTTACTATGGCACCAAGAGCTTCATTGGTAACGTGCTGAAGAAAGCTTATGAGAAGAATGCACAGATTACTGCCAACCCGGTAGTAAGTGATTATTTCTTGGAGCGCGGCGATTACGTGAAGCTGGATATGTTGACTTTGGGCTATACCTTCAATCCTCAATGGAAATACCTGAAGAAATTACGTGTTTATGGTACCGGGAAGAACCTGTTGACTTTCACTAAATTTAGTGGTGTAGATCCTTCTACCTATCAGGTAAACGGACTGAATCCGGGGGGTACCGGTTCGCGCAGTTACTATCCGTCGAGCCGCCAGTTTATTGTAGGTGTGCAGATTGATTTCTAAGATTCCTTAAAATTAATAAGAATATGAAAGTCTTAAAAAAGATATATATAGCCGCAACGGCATTAGCTACCGTGTTTGCAACCGGTTGCACCAATTTGGATGAAACCCTTTACGACCAAGTGGGTTCCCAGAACTATTACAATACCCAGATGGATGTGGTACGTGCTACATTCCGTCCTTTTGAACATGCTTTCTGGAGCATACAGTCTCGACATGTTTTGAACGAACTCTCGGCCGATCAGTTGATAACACCGACGCGTGACGGTTGGTGGGATGACGGAGGGCGCTGGCGCCGTTTGCATTACCATACGTGGACGATTGAAGACGGCGATGCACAGACTGAATGGAACGGATGTTTCCAAGGTATCATGCAGGCCAACTATGTGATTGAAGACCTCAGTTCGTTATCGCCCGAGAAATTTGGTTTTACGGATGACGAGTTCAACAACCTCAAGGCACAGTGCCGAGCATTACGAGCTTGGTTTTACCTGAGATTATTGGATGCTTTCCGCAACGTCCCGTTGGCAGTAAGCTTCAATGATGTATCGTTGAACTCTGAAGGACAAGTAGAGCCGAAAGTCATTTTTGAATTCATTGAGACGGAGCTGAAAGAATGCTTGAATTTGCTGACCACGAAAGAGACGTTGGGAGGTAATCAAGGTATTCAGGGACAATGGACCAAAGCAGCGGCTGCCTCTTTGTTGGTACGGCTTTACCTCAATGCAGAGACCTATATCGACGAAAACCGCTATGCCGATTGTGCCACTTACGCTCAGGAAATCTTGGACGGCAAGTATGGCAAGTACGAATTGGCTGCCACTTGGGATGCTCCGTTCGATTGGAATAACGAGACATGCGACGAAGTCATCTTTGGATTCCCTGCATCACAGGGCTACTCTTATTGGCACTATCAAGGCGATACCTATTGGTGGACTGTGCCGGCGCGCATCCGTTTCTACTTCAACGACTCCAAGGCAAAGGCGGGTGATCATAACTGTAAGTATGCTGCTTCACCCAGCTATGACTTGAGTGGCAATTTGTATGAGTACACGTTGGGTATGCCTATCCAGAAGTTCCGCAAATATCCTGAAGATGAACGTTTGAAATTGTATAGGAACTTGGGCAATAATACTCGTGAAGGAATGTTCCTTTACGGCAAACTGCCCTACACGGATGAAAACGGTGAACTGAAGTATGTACCTTCTCCTAATTCAGATTATGATTTGTGTATCCGCGATGCCGTTGGAAAGTTCCACGGACTTCCCGAAGGACAGTATCCAGACGACAAGACCAGTAACCTCACAACGGGCGATCACAATTCAGGATGGCACTTCTGTAAGTATCCTTTCTATAGTGACGAAGATGACCAGCAGATGGAATCTGACTTTACTGAAATCCGCCTGGCTGAGATTGTCTACTCATTGGCTGAATGCAAATTCCGCCAAGGTGATGTAGAGGGAGCGGCCAAGTTATTGAACAGTGTGCGCAAGCGCAACTATCCGGCGGAAAGCTGGACACGTAACCTTTATGCACCCGAAGGACAAGCCCAACTTACTGAGAGCGAATTGTTGGATGAGTGGGGACGCGAGTTCTTTGCTGAAGGACGCCGCCGCATTGATCTTATCCGTTTCGGACAGTTCAACAGTGGATGTTGGTGGGATAAGGAGGCTGATTCCGATAATCATACCGAGATTTTTGCCATTACGCGCGACGTGCTGAATGCTAATCATAATTTGAAGCAAAATCCTGGATACGACAAATAAATTTTATAACTAAAAAAGACTTATTCTTATGAAACAGCTATATCATTTTGTACAAGCAGCCGTGTTGCTGCTGACCATAGCCTTGGCTGGTTGCGAAGGAGAAAAAGACTTGATTGTCATCGAAGGAAATCTGCCGATTAAAACCGAAACGTTTTACATGGTAGGCGATGCCACTCCAGCAGGGTGGGATATCAGCAACCCTACGGCTTTGACACCGACGGAAGCTGATCCGTTGATTTTCGTGTATGAAGGGCATCTGAACACCGGCGAGTTGAAATGCTGCTTGGTGACGGGCAGTTGGGATGCACCGTTCGTACATCCTACTACGCAAGGACGTGAGATAAACCAGAGCGGCATCAATGCCGAAGTATTCTTGATGTACGCCGGAGGCGAAGATTTGAAGTGGAAGGTTACCGCTGCGGGAACCTACAATCTGACCTTCGACCTGCGCAACTGGACCATCTCGGCATCTTATTTGGGCGAATAATTACTAAAACGATTTGTATGGTATATGAACTTCGTTTTTAGACTATTCTTATTGGGAAGTTTGCTTCTGGCAAACTTCCTCCCCGTCCACTCCCGCGACAGCAAGTTTACCCGCAAGGGCAGCGGTCCGATGTATTGGATGGCCTACGAGTATTGCTACGACAACAACCGGCCTCTGCCCGAAGACCGTTACAAGAAAAACATCGATTGGATGGACACGCATCTGAAAGCGTATGGCTACGATATGATATGCACTGACGGGTGGATAGAACAGGCGCAAACGATAGATGCCAACGGATACATCACCAAGTACAACAGTGATTGGCAGCATGACTTCAGCTATTGGAGTGATTACATCCGTGGCAAAGGGATGAAGTTCGGCGTCTACTACAACCCGATGTGGCTGACACGTGCCGCGTGGGAGCAAGACTGTCCGGTGGCAGGCGCGGAAACCACCGCCCGCCAAATCGTGGGGAAGAACAGTTTCAACGCCGATTTGTATTGGGTGGATACCGCCCGTCCCGGAGCCGAGCAGTGGATAAAGGGATATGTGCGTCATTTCATCGACTTAGGGGCCACTTACCTGCGCATCGACTTCCTGGAGAATTACGAGCGGAACTACGGTTCGGACAAATACGTGCAAGCCTTGAAATGGATTAAGGAGGAAGCAGGCGATGAGATTTTCATCAGCCTGGTGATGCCCAACTGTTTCAGTCACGGCAAGAACGAAATACCGTATGGCGACATGATACGCATCAGTGACGATTGCTTCAAAGGCGGATGGGACTTTGTGAGTGGACGCCGGAGGGGCGAACGTCAGGAAAACTGGCCGCAATACGGCAATGCGTTCGATGGCTTCATCGGATTCTCTGACATAGCGGCCCCCGGCCGGTTGATTATGGACGGAGATTTTATGCGCATGAACACTATGGCCGATGTGGACGAACGCCGTTTCCTGTTCTCGTTGATGGTTGTCACAGGGTCTGCGCTGGCCGTTTCAGACCAGTTTGACACGGCGACGGAGGAGTGCTTGGAGGTCTATCGGAACAAGGAGCTGATAGAACTGAACAAGGCTGGCTTCTGTGCCCAACCGTTGTCCCGGGATGTCAAGAGCAAAGACAGTTCCCGCTGGATTGGGAAATTGCCTTGCGGCGATTGGATTGTCGCTTTTTTCAACCGTGAAGATGCAGCGGACGAATACCGCATCGATTTCGGGAAAGAACTGGGCATCGAAACGGGAAAAGCGGGAAATGTGCGCGACCTCTGGACACATCAGGACTTGGGCGCTATGGAAGGCTCCTATGCTGTGACGTTAGAGCCTCACAGTTGCCAAGTAATACGTATAACAAAGTAATTAGGGATGAAATTGGCAACAGTTTTCAATATGGGTATTTTGATGATAGTCCTGGCATTCCTTTTAGGAGGATGCCAGGATTCTGGAAGCGGTTCTTTGCAGGAGCCGCAGGAGCCTGAAACGGACATTCACGTCTACAAAGCCCCGTTGTACTGGAGTGTGTACGAATATTGCTGGAACCAGAGCAAGAACGGAGTGGCCAATGAGGATATGGACATCAGCCCGGACGAATGGGACAACATCATCGACTGGGTGGCACGCGACCTGAAGCCTTACGGATACGACATGATATGCACCGACGGATTCATTCCGATGATAGCCGACGATGAATCGGGATATATGACCCGTTATGGAAGCATGCCGCTGGAGGAGCTCATTGCCAGATGCAGGGCAAAGGGTCTGAAAGTGGGCGTCTACGACAACCCCTTGTGGCTGCACGGACCCGACGACACCCCGATACCGGGCACGGACGTGACCTTTGGCGATCTAAAATACAAGTCGGGCGATAAGATAGATAATTCCGGGCATGACGACACTTGGTTCAGCTGGGTGGTAGCTTCACATAAGGGCGCCAAGGAATACATTGACGGATTCTTCAAGCATTTTTCGGAAATGGGGGTGGATTACATCCGCATTGATTTCCTGAGCTGGTATGAGAATGGCAAAGACCGTAATATGGGTACTGTAGGGCGTGGGTATGGACGCGAAAACTATCAACTGGCCTTGCAGTATATCTGCGAATCGGCACAAAAGTATGGTGTGTTTACTTCGTTGGTTATGCCCCATTTGTTCGACCATGCAGACTTGGAGAAACGTTACGGGAACATGGTGCGCATTGTGGCCGATACGGGCGATGGGGGATGGGGACATTTTTCTGCCAATGAGCGTGGAAAGATTTACGGTTCCTGGCCCGCAAGCATGAACATGTTCGACGGATTTCTCCACTTCTCCGATGTGAGCGGACGGAACGGCGTGATTCTGGACGGTGACTTTATCCGCCTGAACACCTTCGGCACGGACGAGGAGAAACAGTCGGTCATCTCGTTGCAACTGATGGCCGGAGGCCCCGTGACCGTGGCCGACCAGTATCACACGATAGGCGACAACCTCCGCTTCTACCAGAACAGCGAACTGCTGGCCTTGAACGCCGACCGCTTTGTCGGGAAGCCGCTTGCCGCCGACCGCTGGGACAGCCGAAGCCAGATATGGTACGGGCAACTCTCTGACGGCGATTGGGTGTTGGGGCTCTTCAACCGCGAAGACAGCAGGCAGAAACGTTCTGTGGAGTTTGCCGAGCTGGGCATCGAAGGCAGCATGGACGTGCGCGACTTATGGACACACACCGACGAAGGCGAAGCCTCGCGACTGGAAGTGGAGCTGCCTCCGCATGGTTGCAAAATAGTAAAACTGAGTAAGAAATAACGTATCTTGAGTAATCATTTTAAACCAAACAACATGAGACCTTTTTTCAAAACCATCTGCCTGGCCTTGTCAGCCTCTTTCATGGGCTTACTGGCACAGGCACAAGAAAGCACAGTACAGTCGGTCACGTCGCCCGACGGAAACCTGACCCTCCGTTTCGAACTGGCCGAAGGAGGAGCGCCCCGCTATTCGTTGCAATATAAAGGCAAGGATGTGGTCAAACCCAGCGGGATGGGCTTCCGGCTGAAGGACGGCACGGCCCTGGTAGATTATTTCAGGCTGGTGAAAGCATCCCAAAGCGAGAAAGACGAGACGTGGAAACCCGTGTGGGGCGAAGAGAACGAAATACGCGACCATCACAAAGAGCTGCTGGTGGAACTGGAGCAAACCTCTTCCAAGCGGCTGATGAACATCCGTTTCCGTGTATTCGACCACGCCTTGGGCTTCCGTTACGAGTTTCCGCAACAGCGTAACCTGAGCTACTTCGTCATTACCGACGAATGTACGCAGTTTGCCATGACCGGCGACCACACCGCCTGGTGGATTCCCGGTGACTATGACACGCAGGAGTATGACTACACACGCAGCCGCCTGAGCGAGATACGCGGCCTGATGACCGGGTCCATCACCGGCAACCTGTCGCAAACCAGCTTCTCGCCCACCGGCGTACAGACGGCCCTGATGCTGAAGAGCGACGACGGCCTGTACATCAACCTGCACGAAGCCGCTCTGGTGGACTATCCGTGCATGCACCTCGACCTGGACGACAAGAACTTTGTCTTTACCTCCTGGCTTACGCCCTACCCCAACGGCGACAAGGCTTACATGCAATCGGCCTGCCGCACGCCTTGGCGTACGGTCATTGTCAGCGACGACGCCCGCGACATCCTCGCTTCGCGCGTCACGCTGAACCTGAACGAGCCCTGCAAGCTGGAAGATACATCCTGGATAAAGCCCTGCAAGTACATGGGCGTCTGGTGGGAAATGATTACCGGCAAGAGCGAGTGGAGCTACACTTACGATGCGCCCAACATCCACTTGGGCCAGACAGACTATGCCAAACTGAAACCCCACGGACGCCATGGCGCCACAACCGGAAACGTGAAGCGGTACATTGATTTCGCGTCAAAACACGGCTTCGACGCCCTGTTGGTGGAAGGATGGAACATCGGTTGGGAAGACTGGTTCGGCAACGCCAAGGACGAAGTGTTCGACTTCGTGACGCCGTATCCCGATTTCGACCTGCCGGGCATCCGCGACTATGCCAGGCAGAAAGGCATCAAGATGATTATGCACCACGAGACCTCGTCTTCCATCCGCAACTACGAGCGCCGCATGGACGAGGCTTACCGCTTTATGAAAGAAAACGGCTACGACGCCGTGAAGAGCGGCTATGTGGGCAACATCATTCCTCCCGGACAGAACCACTACAACCAATGGCACGTGAACCACTACCTGTATGCCGTGAAGAAAGCGGCCGAATACAAGATTATGGTCAACGCCCACGAAGCCGTGCGCCCCACCGGCTTGTGCCGCACTTATCCCAACCTTATCGGCAACGAGTCGGCGCGCGGTTCCGAGTATCAGGCTTTCGGAGGCAGCAAGCCCGGCCACACGGCCATCCTGCCCTTCACACGACTGATAGGCGGCCCCATGGACTACACCCCCGGCCTGTTTGAAAACGACATAAAGAAGTACAACCCCAACAACTCTTCGTGGGTGAACACAACGTTGTGCAACCAGCTCTCGCTGTACGTCAGCATGTCGAGCCCGTTGCAGATGGCAGCCGACCTACCCGAAACCTACGAACGGTTTATGGATGCCTTCCAGTTCATCAAGGACGTGGAGGTGGATTGGGACCGGAGCTGGTATCTGGAGGCCGAGCCGATGGAGTATGTCACCGTGGCGCGCAAGGCCAAAGGAAAAGATTTGTGGTTTGTGGGCGGTACCAACGGTGAACAACCCCGTATTTCGGTCATTAACCTCAATTTCTTGCCGGCAGGCAAGTATGTGGCGATCATCTATCAGGACGGTAAAGATGCTCATTATAAAGAGAATCCTCAAAACTATGTCATCAGTACTAAGAAAGTGTCTCCTAAGACGAAACTGAAGATTTGGACGGCGGCAGGTGGTGGATATGCCATCAGTATACGGCCTCAATAATCTTCCTACTATAGGAGGAAGCAATCGTTTGTGTTCTTGCTCTTTTTCTCTTGTTCGTGCAAGTGGGGTAGATGGTTAGTAATGTGGATTGTACGATTGCTTATTTTGAATTTGTTAAATATTCCCCCCGGATGGTTTGTGAAGCATCTCTTTTTGTTTAAATATGGCAAGAAATGCTTTTCGAACCGTCCGTTTTTTGTTGTTTATGGAAATGTATAGACAATTGAATTCCATTTGACGGATACTTGCATGGCTTAGGAAAGTCGTAACCAAGGAGTAAACTGATACCATGCTGTGAACTAACTGTTATCATGCTGCGAGTTAACTCTTGCCAAGTTGGCTGTAAACTACTGTGGATTGTCTCTGGTTTTATTCGTATTTTTGTGTGTTTCCTGTTTTTAGTCATAATGGCTGAAGCGAAATATTGCCCCTGCCTATAATGTTTTCGTTTGATACTTGTTAGTATTCTCCGAGATAATCGACTAAGAGTAGCCTTTAGCTCTATTTAGTGGTGTGAAGAGTTGTGGCGGCGCATTACCTTTTGCGGTGTAAAGTATTGGATGTTTAGATGCAAATTATTCCTTTCCCCCGATGAAAATATACTATGTTTTCCTATCGGTGGATGTTGTGGGGTGCTTTTAAAGTGAACAGAACAACGTTACGAGGAATGGTACACTGAAGTCCACCGTGAACCCGTGGAAGATGGACACTACGACAAACTCTTGTCCCGAAGTGCGGGTGATGATGGGAAGCGTGGTGTCCATTGTGGTGGCACCTCCGGCCGAAATGGGTGCCAGACGCCCGAACCAGCGTACCAGCAGCGGTGCTGCCAGCAGGGTGATGATTTCGCGGCTGATGTTGGCCAGCAGGGCTATGGTGCCCAGTTCGGCTCCGCGGTATTCGGTGATGAAGATGCTCGACAGTGAGTAGTAGCCGAAGCCGGAACCTATGGCCAGGCAGTCGGTGAGGCTGCGGTGGGTCAGCAGCAGGCTGATGACGGCTGTGCCCGCCAATGTGCCTGCAATGGTCATGACGGGGAGGAAGATAAGTCGCGGGTTGAGCGTGCGGAAGTTTTTCAGTGTTTGGGGATCGTTGCCGACGCTGATGCCCACGCTGGTCATCAGTGCGCAGAGGGCGTAGAAGCTGATGTGGCTGCCCGGTTGTGCAGGCAGGATATGGAACAGGCTGCTGATGATTCCCAGAACGAAAAAGATGACAATGACAAGGCTGCCTTTCAGGGCTTGCAGGTTGCCGCTACCCTTTGTCGCATCGGAAGAAGTCTGCTCTTGTGCTTTTTTGTGTCTGTTGAGCATGTGCCACAACAGTTTGGCCGCTGTTACACTGCCCAGTGTGCCGCCTATTGTCAGCAGGATGGCTTCCAGCCCGATGGTGTGCAGGCCTTGTATGATATCTTTGTTGCCTCCTACCTCTACGCCCAGCAGGAAGAGCAATAGCCAGATGAGGATGGTGATGAAATGCTGGATGCCCTTTAAACGGTGTCTGCGTAGCAGAAAACCGGCAACCATTCCCGTCAGCATGAGTCCTATGACTGTGAACATCTTTTATTATTCTTTTGAAAAACGGGGCAAAGATAGCTATTTTTTAGTTGCTTACCTGTATCTTTGCAACTCGTAAACTGTAATATCATGTTACTTCCTTATTTGAATGCCGATTTGATAGAAGCCGGTTGTGATGAGGCCGGACGTGGATGTCTGGCAGGGGCTGTATATGCCGCCGCTGTTGTATTGCCCAAGGACTTCAGGAATGAACTGCTGAATGACTCCAAGCAACTGACCGAACACCAGCGCTATACTTTGCGTGAAGTGATAGAACGCGAGGCGGTGGCATGGGCGGTGGGTGTAGTGTCGCCGGCCGAGATAGACAAGATTAATATACTCAATGCTTCGTTCTTGGCTATGCATCGTGCCATTGATCAGTTGAAAGTTCGTCCGCAGCACTTGCTTATCGATGGCAACCGTTTTAAAAAATACCAGGATATACCGCATACCACAGTGGTGAAAGGCGACGGCAAATATCTTTCCATTGCCGCGGCTTCCATTCTGGCTAAGACTTATCGTGATGACTACATGAACCGGCTGCACGAGGAATTTCCGTATTATGACTGGAACCGGAACAAGGGGTATCCGACCAGGAAACACCGTGCGGCTATTGCTGAAAGGGGAACTACTCCTTATCATCGTATGACATTTAATCTGCTGGGTGACGGACAGCTGGAACTGGATTTTAAGTAAACGATAGTGGGCTGGCGGCGTTGCCGGCTATAAATGCCGTGGCATGTGTGCGGCGGCCGGTATTGGATTATGGGATGGGTTCTGTGATTTTTTTCGTTCGAGGTGTTATTTAATGCCTTGCATCTTTTCCAGGTCAGTAATCCGTTTGTTGAGGGATGCAAGCATTTGCGAATGCATGTAGAGAAGCTCATGCTGTTCCTGGTTGTCTGTATGACAGGTTGGTATGCTTGGCTCTGTAGATACGGGTATGGAACCTGCATCGGATGTTGTTTCTTCTACGATGCTTTTGAAAAGCTCCGTTGGTGACACATCAAAAATAGCAGCTATTTTGTTTAGTCTTGTCAGGGTAAGGTCTGTTTCTCCATATTCAATTTTACAGTAGGCACTTGTTGACAGATGTAGCTGTTCTGCCATGTCTTCCTGTGTCAGTTTCTTTTCTACCCTGAGCAGATGCAGTTTTTGACCTACTTTCTTTTTAAATTTTCTTTCCATGGTATTAGTTATTTGGAGTATACCCTTCTTTTATTGGACAAAGTTATGAAAAATAGTGTATACAACCAATTATTGTTTACTTTTATTTTGTACTTGAAAGAATGAAATAGACTGTTATATATTGTTTCTTAGTAAGGTATGAGATATTTGTAACGGTTTTCCGTTACAAATATTTTAAAACTAGGATTTGCATGGATTGTTTTTTATGGCGTCTTTTTATATTGTTAGGCCACTTAGTTGTTGTTTTATGTTTATTCTTAGAACTACTAAGAGACTTGGGTTTAGTGATAAATTTTGAAGAATAATAAAATTATGGATGGTATTTACCGTATATTGGATAGTTGTAGTAGTTATGGTGGATATAATCAATGTTAATAGACGTGTATCTTTGCAAATATATTGAGGGGATGCATATAGAAAGGATAAAACATATTTTGACTATTTAATATTAAGAGTGATGTTTTTGACTTTGATAAGATATGTGATCTGGTAGCTGATTTATTTAAGGAAATACAAAATTAATTTATTATAGTATAACAAGGGCATGAAGTTAAATCTTCTACTCTGCATTAAAAAAAAGTTTATGAAAAAGTTGTTATTAATTTTATTAGGTGTATTTACATTGAGTACAGTATCTGTATATGCACAAGAAGTAGTGCAAGATGCTAAAGCTGTTAAGTTACAGGAAAAAGAGGCCAAGAGAAAAGCTAAAGAGGAGGCAAAAGCAAAGAAAGCAAAAGAAAAAGCTGAGAAAAAAGCTGCAAAAGATAAAAAAAAGGATAAGAGAATAGAAAAGTTGAGAGCTGAATACGCTGATTTTATTGCGAACTATGAACCTTTGGATACAAATACGGGGTATGCAGAGATAGATACTTTCATGATTAATGCAAATAACCTTTTTGCCATCATGGTGGAAGTTGAGCAGGAAATAGGTTATATAGAGGTTGTTATGGAAGATGTGGAAGATGAAATGACTGGTGAGATTACAAAACAAGCTACTGGTATTCGTAATAAACATACTCAAGAGCCTATTAAGAAATCAGATGCTTTGAAAGCTTATGGAAGTGCTACTTTAAAATTGTTAACTGCTGCTGCGGAAGCGACTTCTTTGGTTGCGAATGGTACAACTGCTATTTTATCGTCTATAACTGACCCTATGGCTCTGCTTACTATTGGTGGAAAGGCTAAAAAGGTAATGAAGCAAATAAAAATCACAAAGGATATGATTCCTATAATTAGACGTGATATACAAGAGAATACGGATGCATTAAAATTCTACAAAGATAACCTTGCTGGAGAAGTTGAGGAAGAAGTTGCTCCTGTTGAAAATACAGCTAATTAAGTTAAATAAGTGTTTAGGATGAGAAGATTATTATTTGCATTTTTAGCTGGTTTCTTTAGTATTCTTACTATATTTGCGCAAGAAGTGTCGGATAAGAATGCCATGGTGCTTCGCATTGGTAAAATGGAATTCCAAGATCCTGCTCTAAAGAGTAAAATAAAGCCAGATTTTGAAGCGGCAATAGTTCAAATGCTAGAGAATGCATTACGGGCAGCGGCTGGTGAATCTCAACGCTTTGAAATAACTGATTCGTTGACAGCTGCCAAACTTGATGATGAGATGAGAAGTGAAGTGGCTGCTATGGTTGATGATCCACAGCGTGCTACTGATATCAGAAAGAAAGCGTTTGAGGCAATTTTTGCAGTAGATTGGGTACTTGACGGCGCTATTACTCAGGTACAAATGATGAAAAAAGGCAATTATGGGTATATCTGTACGGCTCATATTACGGTAACGGTAAAAGACCGTCGCTCGGATGTTTTACGCGTGGTAGATACTCGCCCGTTTGTGAACGTAGTGAAGGAAACCAAGATTCGTCCGAAAGCTACTGCTGCTTTTCAGGCTGCATTGGATGAATTATATCCTAGGTTAGTGGCTTATTTTTCTAATAATTTCCCGGTATATGGTAAATTATTGCGTTTGAATGAGAATAATGATGCTGTTGTAAACTGTGGTTTGAAATATAATTTGCAGAAGGGTGATGTGTTTCAGGTTACTCACATGATTCCGCAAAAAAATGCTGATGAAAAGTTCTATTATGAGGAAAATATTATAGGTACATTGAAGGTAAAGGAAGTACTTGATGAGGCATGTATCTGTAATATTACCAGTGGAGAGGATAAAATACTTAGCGTGAATGAACAAGGCGGTTTTATGCAGTGCAAACAAATTATGAAATAAAATAAGAGAAATGATTATTATGAAACGGTTATTTTGTATAGCGTTTCTGATGATGAGTATTAACCTTTTGGGCAATGCCCAAAAGGTTAAACCCGTTGAATATGGAGGCGGGATAAACTTGATTAAAGTTGTTGATCAGAAAGCGCTGATTTTGAAATTACGGGTAATAGGTTACGGGAAGAAAGATGCTCAAGCCCAGGAAGATGCAGAAGTACGTGCTATACGGGCT
>OLNN01001355.1_pt1 | contig 20514 bp, 21 predicted proteins | sample 1672141 | NCBI WGS metagenome assembly OLNN01 (sample SAMEA3136652, study PRJEB25190) | human gut metagenome | biome: human gut; feature: human-associated habitat; material: faeces | place: Austria | collected 2013 | reverse complement strand
TGGCCTGGATGCTGCCATCATAGACGAAGCGCCATTTCTTGCCGTCTGCGTCCTCCACTTCCCAGGGATCGTAGATATGGGATTCATGCGTTTGGCGGGTCGATGTTCCGAACATCGCAGCCACCGCCTCGGCGGCCTGCTGGCGCGTGATGCCTGTCATCTCGATCTCGCAGCCGAACTTCTGGTCGCGGAAGTCAAGGGGCAACGGTTGTTTCTCCGTTCAGCACAACGGTTGTTTCTCCGTTCAGCTCGGCATCCACCGCCGCCAGCCTGCGCCCGATGGTCTCCACCACATTCACGGTCACGCCGTTGCCGGCCTGCTTGTAAGCCTGGGCCTCGCTGGTGACGGCCAAAATCCTGTCGATGCGGTCATCCCGCCAGCCCTGCAGCCGCAGACATTCCCGCGGCGTCAGGCGGCGGATGCGGTTGCCGCACAGCACGCCGGAGGCTTCCCTCTTGTGATTGCGGATACCACCGTTTTGCTTGGCGGTCAGGCAGCGGGCAATACCAGTGCAATCGGGCTGCTCGTTCATGTCCACAAAACAAAGCACGCCCTGATTAGGCGAGGTCGTCAGCGTGTGGGCAATGCCGTGCCCCACCCGGCCGCGGCGGCGGTTGGTGGTGGCGTAGGCCAGGCTGATGCTGTCGCCGGGGTACGCCAGCTTATAGCCGGTTTTGGTCGCCTCTTTTACCGGGAATCCTTCCCCCAATCGTCGGGCAGCAGGCGTTTTTGTTGTGCCGGTGAAAGGTAGTATCTTTCCGGCACATCGCCCGTCAAGAAATCCGACAATGTATACGCGGCGTCTTGACTGTGCAACGCCAAAATCTTGGCTGTTAAGCACCTGCCATTCGACATGGTACCCCAGTCGGTCCAGCGCATCGAGGATCGCCGCAAACGTCCGGCCTTGGTCATGGTTAAGCAGGCCGGGTACGTTCTCAAACAGCAGATAGCGAGGCTTCCGGGTTTCAGCCAGGCGGGCCAACTCAAAAAAGAGGGTGCCGCGAGGGTCTCCGAACCCTCGGCGGCTGCCAGCCAGGCTGAAAGCCTGGCAAGGGAATCCGCCGCAGAGCAGGTCGAAGTCGGGCATGGTGTCGGGGTCGGCGTTTCTGGCATCTTCTGTGTACCACTCTCCTTTGCAGTCAAACAGGGCGCGGTAGCTGTGCTCGGCGTATTTGTCGCATTCACAGTGTCCCACGCAGGTGAAACCACCGGCCCGGCTCAACCCCTCGCGGAAGCCGCCGATGCCGGCGAACATATCGATAAATTGGATGGTGTTGCATCCCCCCTTAAACGAAAAATTGCCCGCCGTTTATACGGCAGGCAATGATTTTGTCTTATAGTGCCTCGGCGTTCTCGGCAGGGTGTTCGCTGCCTTCGGCATCCGGCGCGGTATCCGGCATGGCCTCGGCTTCGTCCTCGATGGCCTGGGCTGCCTCGAATTCCTCATCCGCTTCTGCGAGCGCCTGCTCGATCAGGCGGATGACAAATTCCTTCTGGCTGAGCCTGCAGTGATAGACCTGCTCGTAGCGCGTCAGGTAGTCCTTGATCTGCTGGAAGAGTTCCTCGCTGACCTGGAAGGCCAATGTCCGTGTTTTGCCCATAGTGGTTGCTCCCTTCGTGTAATGTTCCAAGATGATCTGTTCGATGAATTTGCTCATCGTGCTTTCGCTCTGCCGGATCTCCTCGGTGATGCGATTGTGCAAGTCGAGGGGGATCTTGCAGGTCAGGCCTTTGGTTTCCATGGCTTCTCCTTTCTTCATGCCTGCGTTGTTTTTACTTGCAACGCAAGCATACTCCAAAGGTCAATGGAAAGCCATACCAAAGCCTGACAAAGATTTTTGGCAACAAAGATGCAAACAGAAGCAATACCAACAAGGGCGAAATGTACATCGGACGGTTCCTTTCGCGCCCATCATTCGGCAAGCATAGGCACCACCCCCTTCGTGGTTGCGCTGCCGGTCGGTTCCGCCAGGTCATGGCTGACCAGCGCGCTGTAGTAGCTGCTGATCGTTACCGGCGCGTTGTACAGCGTTGCCAGCAGGTATTGCTTGATGTTTTTTATTTTCGACGTGTTCTCGCGCAGGCATTTCAGCACAAAGTGAATGTGCTCGGCGTCCAGCTTGAGCAGCCGGGATTTGACCACCTCGGCCGGGAAGTCGGAGCCACAGACGCGGGTGGTCGTGCGCCGGGCGCAGACGGTCTCGGTCATGAGCTCGACGATCTCGTCCAGCAGGTCGGCATCCTCCGGGTTCTGCGCAGCCAGCAGCGGGTACTGGATGTTGGCGCGGATCAGGGCGCGGTATTCTTCCATCCGCTCTACCAGGCTCGCTTCGGTTCGCTTCGGTTCCGGCGGCGCAGCCGCCCGGAAAGGAATCGAATCGGTATTTTGTTGATCCGTATTTTGTTTTTCTATATTTCTTTGCGTTGGCTTTTCCGGCATCGGTTTTCCCGTTGTCGGATTTCCCGACGACGGTTTCTCCGATGACGGTTCCCCCGACGGCGGCCCCTGCGGGCGCTCGTAGATCGTGTATACATTGCCTGCAAACTTGCCGCCGCTGTCGGTGGTCTGGCGGCGGTGTATGTACCCGGCCTGCTCCAACTCATGGATGGCGGTGCGGATGGCGTCTTTGCTCTCCCGGTTGATGTAGCAAAGCCCCGCCAGCGTATAGTCCCAATCTTCCGGCAGCGAGAGCATCTGGGACAGCAGCCCCTTGGCCTTCAGGCTGAGGCGTTTGTCCCGCAGGTGATAGTTGCTCATGACGGTGTAGTCGCTGGTTCGTTCCACTCGAAATACAGCCATTTGAATCTCTCCTTCCTGTTATTTTGAAAAAAAGCCAAGATCCGTCCTGGCTGTAGCTTGTACCGCCGCAGCAATGCGGAGAACTATTCGGGAGCGTCCTGCTGCAAGGCAGAGAAAAAGTCCAGCGTTGCGCTGGGCACTGCCTTCTTCGGTTTTGTTTGCGTGGCGGCAATCACTTGGATTTTGCCAAGTTCCTCTTTCAGCACCTTGCGCAGTTCTTTTTGCACAGTGGCTCGGTCATCGGATTTGAGGATGCAGGCCGCCAGATAGGCGCTGCGCTCACCGGGCGGCTGTGCCTGCAGCAGCTGCCAGGCGCGGCGCTGTGTCGGGTCGCGCAGGTTGGGCCGGAAGACGAATTGCGGCCGTTTCACCCTTGCGCGTCATCGCCCCAAAGCGCGGCCACAGCGCGCTCATACCCCTGGGCGTTGACACGGTCGTCCAGGAGCGTCACTGTGCGACACAGGCCGTCACTGGGGCGAATGTGGCGGCTCACGACCGACGCGCCGCCGCCCATCATGACGACGGGGAGCGCGTGGTAGTCAAAGCCCGCTTCCAGCACCGCGGAGAGAAGCCGTTCGGTGTAAAGCCGGCCCTGCTCGCGGATGAGACCGCGCACCGTTTCCTCCAAACTGCACGGCCGGCCCGCCAGCACCTGTTCGATCTGCGCGTCGGTCAGGGACAGCCCGGTGTTCTGCCGCACCCGCTCCCGCACCTCATCGATGCAGCGGATCATGCCGAACTCGAGGCTGTGGCAGGTACCGATGTTGGGCCGCCCGTTGTCGATGCGCATGAGATCCACCGTCCACCCGCCGATGTCGAGCAGCAGCAGGGAGGGTTCGTCCGCCAGCAGGTCAGGCTGGGTCATGAGCGCGGTGAAGCCCTGGGGGAAGAGCAGCACATCTTCAATCGTGATGCGGTATTTCTTTCCCTCGTAGCCAAATTCGGTCGGCTGGCCCGCGTTGCGGAGCAGATATTTTCGGAACGCGGGCTTTTCCCGGCCATAGCTGGTCAGGGGCAGCCCCGCCGCGATGGTGACGCTGCCCTCACGGGGTGCACCGCGGGCCTGCAGCTCCTGTGCAATGGCCGCCAGCGTCAGCAGGTAGTAGTTGTCGTTGACGGTCTTGTCCCGCTGGATCGGCTGCCGCCCACTACCGCAAACAAAAAAACCCCCGCCGAACGTGAGCACGTTCTGGCGGGTGTAGGGTTCGCGGTCTCCGAAAGGCGTAATGCCGGCCGGGAAGGAACAGTTTCGTGTTTTGATGGCGTAGTAGCCGTGGTCGATGCCGATGATCATGCTGGTCCTCACTTTCTTTGTATTGGATGTACACGAATCTATCTACAAGGCTGGAGCGATTTCTCTAGCCAAGTAGCTATTAGAAAAGAGCAAAAAAACCGGCTTCCGGTTTGCAACCGAAAGCCGGGCAATATAAAAAACCAAGGCATTATGGTGCTATCATGTGGCATCCCATAATTCACTTACGAGAGCAATAACCTTTTTGTAGCTGAGATGATTCTGCTTACTGCCGTTCTTTCAGCATACGATTGATGGAGAGTGCCGTCAGCTTGGCTCCTGAATGTGTTCGGACTCCACGTTCATTCAGTTCATGAGCAGAACTGCCTTGCCGGTCTCCTCGTCGATCTTGGTCACCCGCAGATACACTTCGATTTCCTCATCCAGCACCGTATACTTCTGGTAGCTGTCGGACGGGATCTGCACGGCATCCTTGGGATTGGCCATGGCGGACTGGGGATTGGATTCGTCCGTGGGGTCAATGGTCACGATAAAGGGTTCTGCCTGGAACACATCCTTGGGCGTGGTAGTTTCTACAACGAGGTACTGTCCGTAGGGCAGGCCCTGCACCCGGATGGTACCGGTGTCATTGGAGAAAATTTCCGCCAGCTGATACTCGTTGGGACGGCCCGTGGCCACCCAGCCGTCACCGCTGCCATTCTTGAAGTCACCGGCGGCAGTGAGGGTGGCATTGTACGCAGCGATCTGGTCACCGTTAACCTCATAAGCAAAGCATACTGCAAACGCATCGGCAAAGCCATTCACAAAAACCAACGATAATTCATTGAATACCGCGCCCAGAATGTATCACAAGCAACAATAGCAAGACAGTGGTCAGTCGCAAAGGGATGCTAAAAAATCCAGCGTCTGTTTGGGCACCTCTTTCTCCTCAGTCGGTTTGGTAGGCTCCTGGATCACGACTCCGCGCGCGAGTTCTTCCCGGATCACTTCCCTCAGGATCTGCTTGAACGCATCCCGTTGTTCCTCGGCCAGAATCGCCCTGACCAGAAAATCTTTGCGCTGGTTTGCCGGCATCTGCTGCAGGCAGGTCCAGGCTCGCCGATGGTCCGGGATACTGAGCTGTGGTCGGAAAACGTATTGTGGCCGTTTCACCCCTCGCTCACCGCGCCCTGAACGCGGCCCAAGGCGCGCTCAAAACCGATGGCGTTCACCCGGTCGTCCAGCAGCGGAATAACCCGACACAGGCCGTCTTTGGGGCTGACGTGGCGGTTCACGATGCAGGCCCCGCCGCCCAGCATGACCAGAGGCATGGCGTGAAGATCGAAGCCCGCTTCCATGACTGCGGAGAACAACCGCTCGGTATACAGCCGCCCCTGTTTGTTCACGATGCTGCGCACCTCGTCAGCCAGGCTGCAGGGCTGGCCCGCCAGCATCTGTTCGATTTGGGCATCAGTAAGCGAAAGACCTGTTTCCTGACGGACACGTTCCCGGATCTCGTCGATGCAACGAATCATCCCAAGTTCCAGGCTGTGCGCCGTTTCTGCTACCGGCAGGGCATTGTCGATCCGCATCAGATCCACCGTCCAGCCGCCGATGTCCATGAGCAGCAGCGACGGTTCATCAGTCAGCAGATCCGGCTCAGCCATCAGGGCCGCAAAGCCCTGGGGAAATAGCTGCACATCTGCGATGGTGATGCTGTATTCCACACCCTCGTAGCGGAACTGAACCGGCTGGGAAGGACGAAGCAGATAGCTGCGGAACTTCGGCTTGTCCCGGCCATAGCTGGTCAGCGGCAGGCCCGCTGCGTTCCGGATTGTACACTCCGTGGGGGCACCCCGGCTGCGGATTTCCTGCGCCAATGCAGCAAGCGTCAGCAAGTAGTAGTTGTCGTTGATGGTTTTGTCGCGCTGGATCGGCTGCCGTCCGGTGCCGCAAACAAAAAACACCCGCCGGACTCAAGGAGTCCCTGGCGGGTGTATGGTTCATGGCTGCCGTAAGCCGTAAGACCGGCTGGGAAAGAACAATGCCGCGTTTTGATGGCATAATAGCCGTGATCGATGCCAATGTTCATGTGTTTTGCCTCACTTTCGCTTTTCGTTGAGATTTGCGGATCTATGTAAAACGGCTGGTAGATAACTTTTCTTCCCAGCCGGTAAATTTATACTAGGGGGAGAGGTGTGGAGAGGGGGGAAAAGCAAAAAGCCGCTCAGTTCCTGCATTGCCAGAAACCGAGCAGCTAAAAATGGGCGCACTTGTGCCATCACTTTTAGATATCAATCACAAATTGGAGCCATTTGACAGTTGTAATCATTTATGATAATTTATAAAATAGTTATACAAAATACATAAATACCTTTCAGTGGGGGGTCGATTTTTATGTCAGTTTTGGAAAAACTTGGACCTGTAGAATACGCTCTAATAGACGCCATACGTCGCTCCGGAAGTTCTGACCGGACTATATTAGCCGCTTATAGCGGGCTTTCATGGCCGACCGTAAAAAAGAGCTATACCAAATTAAAAGACTTAGGTATTTTAATTGATACTGATGAGACCTCCCAAACATTAAATTCCTCTCTTGGATGCATTCTTGGTATTTCGGTCGGAACCCGAGAGATAAAAGCTGTATTTTGCGACTTTACCTTCAGACCTCTATCTCGGGAATATCTTCGAAGTATGGGAATGGGAAACGTTTTGGATCACTTTCAACGCTACGATAAACTTGACGATAATGGCCACCATATATGTATGCAATCTTCACAAGATCAAGACGAAATTGCCGATATTGTAACAGAAATTATCGAGGGATACTTATCACTATCTGCTAAGGGAATCCCTCTATTAGGAATTGGCTTAGCGTTTCCCGGCGTTGTGAACCCTGATACTAACCAAATTATTTCCTGCCCCAATATACCAAGCTTAAACGGTAAAGACATTATCGGTTTACTTAAACGCGGTGTTGCAAAAATTATCGCGGATGAAAAGATACCTTTAGTAGTCGAGCACAACGCTAAGACTTGCTTTATTAACGAGAAAGAACTTCTTTATGACATTTCTCGCAGTTCAAAAAACACTGATTCAGTCGCCTTTGAAAGAGATGTTTTGTGCGTATACGCGGGTACCGGTATTGGCCTAGGTGGATGCTCAAACGGCGTTCTCATGACCGGAATAGGGAATTCTTTCGGAGAGTTAGGGCATATACTATCCCCGATTTATGGAAACGAAATTCTTTCAGAGAACGAATGTTGTCCATTCTGTCATCGTCAATGCTTAGAGTGGCTTATCCGAAAAAACGTATTTCACTCCTCTACTATTGAAGAGTTTAGAGATGCTACTGAGAGGGGACTTTTAGAGACTTTTTCAAAAGATCACCCCGATGAATATAAAGTGTTAACAAAATATGTAGGTTTTCTATTGAACACCGTTATAAATATATTTAATCCAGAAGTCTTAATCCTATCAGGAAGAATTTTCGATTGTATTGCAGAATTAAGAAATGACATCGAATCCTTAAAAAGTACATACACATTGCCGTATGTAGGAAGACAATGCCGACTTATCGTAGGCAATGGACAAGCATATGGTGTCGCAAGGGGAGCAGCAATTAATATGTACATGCGAAGATATTCACATCGTGGCTCAGTGATTTCCTGGCCGGTTTGACTTTTCAATACGTTTTAACAGTGCCAGTCAAACTGTTCGTCAAATCTCGTTAAATCGTTCGGTTAAATCAACAAAATTTTGTTTATTATTTCAGCACAATGACTCTATCATTTATCTCGTGTTTTTGCTATTATAAAATTAGCTAGAGAGCCCAAAAATTCAGAAAGAAGGTGAATCCAATGTGTACCGTTTTGGCAGTTGCTTATTAACGTAGGGTAAGACATATATTTGCCCTACCGGGCAGAGTTGGCCTAAAGTTGTCAACAAACTCCTGAATTTTGACTGTAAAGTAGTCATTACCTTTTCGTAGAAAACACCCACGAGAATGTCAGGAGGTCAATATGTCGTCTAACAAGAACGGACCTAGCATCAGTGTATATGGGCGAGTCACTTTGATTTTAATCATTGTAGTCTTTCTCATATTCTCAGCGTTTCAAAAGGATCCCCTGGTTTCCGTCGATGGGAATGATATTTCTTTCATCGGCGGGATTGAAATCCATATCGGGTCCGACATCCAAACCGCTGAGGAGCAATTGCCAATTCAAGAACACTCTGACCCAACCATTCTCAGCAATTCTAGTGACCAATTCGCTGTTCAGCCCGTCCCTTGCGAGATAGCTGCTGGACAGAATCTACTGTTCACTATTGCTGTTAATGATGCGTCAACTACTACTTTTCTGTACCGATGGCAGTATTCTGAGGATGGTGAACACTGGAAAAATTCCAAAGCCACAACTGCCTCCAGCTCACAACTACAATATATCGCCGAGCCAGAATATGATGGGCGTTTGTACCGATGTGTCGTGACGAATAAAGATACTGGCGAAGAGTTTGTATCTGATACAGCGCGGCTGGTTGTACATAACCCCATAGTTAATTAATAACTAGCAATGCTCCGATGCCACGGAATTGTCACTCGGCAAATCCACGGCATTGGAGCATTTTTATGTCCCTCAAGTCAAAGCATTCCACATTATATTCTCAACAGCGTAAATTTTAAACAGCAATATATCTTTATATCTGCATACTGGAATTCTTTATTATTGTAGAGTATACTTAATTTATATTTTATATTATATTTTTTAAAAACAAAATTCCAGTCGTTTTCTATTTTAAACGGAAGTATTACTTAGTGAGGTGAAATTCATGGATTTAAGGACTGCGATCAATTATGCCATCGATGGGAATGCCCTTTTAATTTTAGGTGCTGGCTTTTCCGTCGAATCTAAAAATATTCGCGGAGAGAATATCCCCTCTGCATTAAAATTAGTAGACAAAATATACTCGGAAATCTACCATGAGGACGACCTAGAAAACGATGACAAGGAATCTTTAGAAGATTTATCTGATCGGTGCATTGAAGAAGGACATTCCGCAGAACTTTGCAGGTTACTTCGCGAACTATTTACTCAACAAGCTGCTTCCACAGCAGATAAAAATGCAAATGCCTCAACGATTATTAATTTACCATGGCGTAGAATATATACCACAAATTATGACAATGTTGTAGAAAATTACTCTAGTAACTGTGGAATTGTAAGAACCCCTGTAATGTTATGTGACAATATTACAGATTACATATCCAATGATGTAATTGTTCATCTAAACGGATATATAGAACGATTAACCAGTACTAGTCTGGGAGGAGATTTCAAACTAGCCGCATCTAGTTACCTAATAGACTCATACCAGAAGAATGATTGGATTAAACTATTAAAAAGTGATATCGATGCTTCTTCTGCAGTAGTCCTCGTAGGAGTTTCTGGAAACTCTGATTTAGACCTAAAAAGATTGATTTATAATGAAGGTCAATATAAAGACAAAGTTATTTTTGTCGACATCAAACAGAAGCCTCATGATACCCGACTTAAATTTGGTTCTATTTCAACCAAAGGGTTAGACGGACTAGCTTCTGAAATTAAAGAGGCCAAACTGATACATCCACCAGTTGATAAACATATATCGTATAGTTGCTTCAACAGGTTATCTCTTAATAAAGACCCGAGGTCTACCTCTATAGATTCTACAACACGCCGAAACCTTCTTGAAAAAGGTATTTTTGATGCGGATATTTTAGCGCACCACATTCGTGATAACGAATATTTGTTTTGGCGTAATGAAATATCATCAATCGAGAATACTTTCGAGCAAAACGAAGCACGCTGCATTTGTGTTACTTCACGTCTCGCTAACGGTAAGACATGCCTTATACATCTTTTGGCTGCAGATTTGCTTAGTAAAGAGTGGGATGTTTTTATCTACGCGCATGACAATGTACATTTACAATCCGAGTTAGATTCTTTCCGAAACACCGACAAAAAGACGCTTGTTATTATCGAGTCATATCATTTATACTTCCATTTGCTAGAAAAACTTCAACGTATTTTAGATAACCCTAAAGTATACATTTTACTTTCATCTCGCACAGGAATTCATATTTCTGTATGCCAACGCCTTTCAACAGCTCTCGCAATCTCTGATGAAAAAATTCAAGAACGCAACTTGGACGTTCTTAATTCTCAGGATTTAAATAATTTTATTCATCTTCTTGAAAAAGGTGATTATCTTTTAAAAGAGCGAAATAAAAGAATGCACGAAAAACAGAAGTTACTGAAAAGAAAATGTCATTCTTGTATTTCTGAAACACTCATGGAATATGTTCATTCACCAGCAGTCAAGCGCAAAATAGATGATTCGTGTGCCACTCTGTCCGAAAATTCTATTGCCCAAAAAGTTGCATATTCATCGCTAATCTTGATGTTGCTTAATGTTGATTTAACATTAAATGAACTACTGACAGTATTGAATCTTCCGGGGCTTCCCCAATCAGCAGTAAACAATACAGGACTCAAAGATTTGATTGATTTCCAGAACGGAAGAGTTCATGTTCACTCTAGTATTTTCACTCGTTATGTAATTTCAAACTTATCCGTTAAAGACATTCTTGAATATATGACTGTAATAAACGAAAACGCAGGAAACCTTTTTTCCGAAAGTAAATCTCACGCGATTCGATCTTCCTTTGTCACATATTCAAATATTAACTTATTAATTTCTCCAAGAAAACGTTCCTCAAGGCAAAATCGACAAATATTAGAATATTACTATAATTTAGGTCAACTAAAATTTTATGATAACAACCCATTTTTTTGGTTACAATACGCCATCGTTAGCATGGACGTCTACGATTACAAAAGAGCCACTGAGTTGATTTCCGCTGCTTATAATTGTGCAGAAAAAATAAGCAATTTTGATAACTTTCAGATTGACACCCAAAATGGGCGATTAATACTGGAAAAAGCCTGTAATCCTAAATATAAATCAGCAAAACCATTTGATGATTTCACAGCAGCTGATTTATCTTTTAAAGCCGCTTTGCATAGTCCAAGAAGCAATGTACGCCAAGTCATAAAACAAGTTATCAAAGCATACCCTCGATTCTTTGAATTGTATAAGCGTCGGTTGTCAGTAAGTGAAAAGAACATTATCTTAAAAAGTGTCAACGACTTTATCGAAGCCGCTCATAGCAATAATGTGGCCGCCAAAAAAAGAATGCGTAAAAGTGAGGTAATACCTGATGGGGAACTCAATAAGCTTATCTCCTTAAAAACAAAAATACTTATTTCTAATCGTTAAAACTGTTTTATTGAGTATCACAAGCTAATCTTTTAAAAAGAATTCTCCAATTTTTTCAACATGTTACTTGAATCAGTATGATTCGAACTATGTGATCACAAAATACTAAGCAAAAAAGAAGAGCGTTAGCCAATGATACAATGGTATTAGCCTTGTATCATTGGCTAGCATACGCATCTTACTTTTTCTTGACCGATTTTATTTATCCTGTTTTTATTTACTTGATAAAGAATTTGTAACACATTCCTCACTATATATCGCATTTTCGTCAATTTCACTATTATCTATCTACCACATCTCAATACACATGGTAGAGCACCTGACTGTTAATCAGGGTGTCCTCGGTTCAAGTCCGAGAGGGGCAGCCACCAAGACCATGTGAAAGCGATATTTAGCGCTTATCCGTGGTCTTTTTTATTTGTTTTATGTGACCAGGAGGCGGCGCAGATGGAATTTGTCCGCATAGACCGAGAAAACTGGGCGAGGAAAGAGACGTTCGAACACTATTTTTCTGCCGTGCCCTGCACCTACAGCATGACGGTGCGGCTGGATATCACGGCGCTGCGGCAGCGCGGGCACAGGCTGTATCCGGCCCTGCTGCACGCGCTGACCGCCATTGTGAACCGGCATCCCGAATTCCGCACCGACCTTGGGCCGGACGGCGAACCCGGCGTTTACAGCGAGATGCACCCCTGCTACACGGTGTTTCATCCAGAGGATGAGACCTTTTCCAACCTCTGGACTGCCTACGACCCGGACCTTGACCGGTTCTGCGCCGCTTATGAACAGGACCTGCGCCTGTATGGCCAGTGGCGCGGGTTTACCGGCAAACCGGGCTGCCCGCCCAACTCGTTCACGGTCTCGATGATCCCGTGGGCGACGTTCGAGGGCTTCAACCTCAACCTGCAAGACAGCTACCGCTATCTGCTGCCGATCTTCACACTTGGGAAGTATCGGGAGGAAAACGGCCGCACCTGGCTGCCACTGGCCATGCAGGTGCACCACGCTGTCTGCGACGGCTACCACGCCTGCCGCTTTGCCGAGGAACTGCAGGCATGGATCGGGCCGTAAACGCCGGGGGCTGTTTGTGTCCGGGCGGCTATGCGGCGGGGATCGGCTTTGCGTTGTTTTATGGATTCTGCGGCGTCATCGCCACCGGCCACGGCTGGACGGCGCTCTACCCGCCCACCGCCGGGACGGTGCTGCTGCGCTTTCGCATGGACCCAACCCCGCGCGAACTGGCCTGCGCCGCGCTCAGTCTGCTCGCTTCACTGGGGCTTGCCGTTGCCCTGGCTGCGTCAAGTATTGTTCGCAAAAAGGGTTCCTGTAAAACAAGAAGTCAAGCCGCCGGTTGCAGTATGGCTTGAACAGACTGTTCGCTGAGGTACGCTCTGGAGGCGGACCAGTCTTCCGCATATTCCATGAGGTAAGTAGTAACCAGTCTGGTGTAGGCATCTGCACTGGGAAATATTCCTACCACACTGGTACGGCGACGGATCTCCCGATTCAGCCGTTCCAATACGTTGGTAGAAGAAATCTTTCTTGCATCCAACTGTGGAAAAGCATAGAACGACAAAGAGTCCTCCAAACCGTCTTCCAGGCAGCAAATGGCTTTGGGGAAACGGTGCTTGTACTGCCTGCAGATTTCTTCAGCCAGTTTGCGAGCTTGTTCTCTGGTGGGAGCCAGCCAGATAGTCTTGAGATTCTGGGCAAAGGCATCTTTGTCCTTGTGAGGAATATGCGCCAGAATATTACGCATGAAATGAACCTTGCACCGTTGCCAGCTTGCTCCTGGGAAGCCTTTACGGATAGCGGCAACAAGTCCGGCGTGTGCATCTGAAACAACCAGTCGGGGCGTACAAAGTCCTCGTTCCTGCAATCCTCGAAAAAGCTGAAGATACACTTCTTCCGACTCTTCCAACATAGGCTCTATCGCCAGAATGTCTCGCTGGCCATGCTCATCCACACCACAGACCACCAGTATCGCCATACTTACAATTCTGCCGTCTATACGAACTTTTTCGTACAGAGCATCCACCCACAAAATGGGATAACTGCTTTGGGAAAGAGAGCGGCTGCGGAAAGCATTTACCTGCTCGTTCAAGCCTTTTGTCATCTCACTGACCTGACTGCGGGACAGGCTTTCAATTCCCAGGCTCTTGGCCAGTTTTTCCATCTTACGAGTGGATACGCCCTGTACAAAGGCCTCCTGCACCACTTGGATCAGTGCCGCTTCACTGCGTTTGCGCTCCGTAACAAAGAACGGTATGTAACCGCCCTGACGTACCTTCGGCACCATGAGATACATGGTGCCCATTCGGGTATCTAGTCTGCGAGGCCGGTAGCCACAGCGATACCCGCTGCGGCTTTCGGCGCGTTCGCTTTTCTCCGCTCCCAGCTGCTGGCTTACTTCGGCCTCCATGAGCTGGGCACACAGCCATTCCAGCATACTCAGCATGGGATCCGGTTGTGCTACACATTGCAGTAGCAATTCGGTCAGATTTGTGGTATGATTCTTTTGAGCCATTAGGGTTTTCTCCTTTGTATCGTGATTGTCTGGACAACTTTCATTTTACAGGAGCCCTAATGGCTTGTCTATTTTTTATTTGCTTTTGCGAACTCGATTATACGCTATCAGGCTTTCAGTTGCGACAATAAAACAGCTCCCGACTATCGGAATCAAATCCGGCAGTCAGGAGCTATTTTATATCGTCATACCGCGATTTCAGTTCTGTCCTTCATAGAAAATCGGGTTTTCAAAGGGGATTTTCTTTGGTTCTGAGGGCCTGTTTTACACCATGCAAGTAGTTTAATTATGTGTTCTTCTGCGGATTTCTCTTTGACATTAAGTTCCCATAGCAAGCATTACAGATTTTTTTATTTTCTCCGCATTTTGAATACTGGCCATATTTTTTAGCAATCTTTCTTTTGCCACAGCGATCACAAATAAACTCTATGCTTTCCTCGAGTTTAATATATTCAAACTCAATATTATCGTAGACTTTATCATTTTTCATGTTCATTTTGCCTCCTCGTTTTGAAATACAATCTGATATTGTTCTCCAATGTGAACTTGTTTTGCACATGATACCCACGCTTGGACATTTGGCTATATTCGAAAATTTCTGTCTTGCTGAAAGTTGCAATATGATTGATTACATCTTCAAAAGAATTTTCATATCGAATACAGAAATAAGCATTTCCCGCTTGAAAAGATTCTAAGACTATCAAATGCTCGTTTTTATACACAAAAACAAAGTAATCGGGCAACGAAGGGATTCCTAAATTTTCTGTAATAAAATCTGGTGAATACGACATCCATAAGTTGAGTCGATACTGAACTTCCGAGTTGGACAACTCACTAATTTTGTTTCTCATCGAAGATAAAGAAACGCGGGTAAGATGTACACTTCCATCTTGCTTGATTTCGTTGTCGCCAAACATAGCTTCATCTAAGTGTTTGATTTGTTTAGAGTGATATCTCAACTGTCTCACCCACCGGATAAAGCCACTACACAGTTCAGATTCCGTTTTTGTTTTAAATGCAATATTCAATTCATAATTGGTTATGAAAGCCGCTCTACTTATATTTGAAGACCCCATACAAATTACAGAGCTTTCATCTCCCTCAAAAATATATAGTTTTCCGTGATAAAAACGATCCGGACAAGTATACAGAGAGAAATTGTCGCTTGCAAGAAATGTTTTGAGAAATTTGATTGTCGTTTTATCAATGCCAGTTATTATGTTGTCAGGATTAGACTCATCATACTTCTGCAATGCTCCGATATGTAGTTCAAGCGGAATGTCAGAGACAAGCGCATAATTTATAAGATCTTTAATGAGAGACAAACCACTAGCGAAACAATATCCACATGCAATAGTAATTCGATTGAATTTCAATTCGTTTATAAGTTCTTTGATTTGGATGTGGACTGGTTTATGGCTATCCATAATCATAATACTTGTTTCCGAATCTGAATTCAAAGCAAGCGTCCCAATATCCGAAAGTTCTTCTTCCCTCTTTAACTTTTGAAAAAATTCCTCCGTTTCTACACTAACAAATTGGAGGTAATTATAAGCATCCGGGCTTTTCTCAATGGCATATTTAGCTACGTCATCCGATAGCGGATAGATTCGATTTACAAGCTTGTAATCGGTATCGATCAGCTTTTTTTGAGTTGCAATCGAGGGATTTACAATAGAACTATAGATTCCTACGATCTGTGAATCTTTGATTGTCAGCGATGGTACAACCTCTTGATTCAAAGTGACACTTTTTAACCAGGAAGAATAAGGAAATATAGCTCCATCAATTTCAATGTACAGACCTTCATTTGCCCTATACACTACCTCAAGAAAATCATTGACAATGGAGCTACTAATAGCCGCTTTTAACCGACCAATAATCTTCGAAGCAGAAATACGGTCAAAATTGGAAAAATTTCTGGCGTTTAGGATGCCAAATCTCAAGTAAAATTCATTGCTAATTATCTGATTATTTCGTACTCCATTTACAAACAACAAAAGTGAGGCATTTGTACAATTCGAATTTGGAGATATAAAAAAGTTCTGAAGCTGGACAATAATGTCGTTATATGCTGCTTTCCAAACGTCTTTCTTTGCTGTACGCATAGACTCATTTTCACATATGTATCTGGGCACATTTCGGCCATCACCAAGTAGCACCTCAGCATGAAAAATTCCGTTTCCGAGTTCATGGTGATTCGTTTTAACTCGGATGTCTAGCGCGCTCAAAAATGCAATTGTCGAAAAACGATAATCGATTTCTGCGTTTAAGCCTACTTCTTCGTAAACAGAAGCAATGTACTTACTGAAATATTGAGCAAACTTCTTATCCGGTGCAAAATTTGATAAAAAGAATGCTGCAACAATGCCGTTTGCAATCTGATTCTTTTCTTTTTGACTGAGGGTACCTTTGACTGGTGCATTCATATAGTCAAAGAGGTTTGCCGTGATATCAGTGATACGCAATATTTTTAATAGCTGCTCATGAACTTCATCTGGTCCGATATTGATAATTGTTTGATCTAATGAGCGAAAATCCACATTATTTAAATCTGATCTCCGTAGAGTTAGGTCAAGGAGTTGCAATAATATTATCTCTTGTCCCAAAGAAATAAGTGCTCTTTTTAAATGTGATACTCTTGTTTGAAGAAGAAACTCCGGCGGTTTAATGCCAATCCGTTCCCAAACCTCCTTTCCCATTTGGCTGCGACTTAATAGCGCAAAGTGCATTAGGAACGGTTCTACGCCGTATTTTTCAGAAAACTGTTGAATAGTATGATCAGTCTCTTGGTATTCCGCCGTATCAAAAACAAAGGTTTTCCTTTCAATTTCTGAATAATTTTGCGATGCAGCAATGATGTGATACTGATTTTCAGGTATAACGCTATTCACTATTTTATATGCAAGATTTTCGATGGCGTTCTTTTTGCTATAACCTACTACTGCATATTTTTTGCCTAAAAAAGATGTTGTGGCTTGGAAAATCGCATCTTTTTCGGAGAACCTCTGTACGGCTTCTACCTTATAAGTTATTTTTACATGGTGGTATTTCCACGCATAGCTTTCCAAAAAGTGAGTGTTATCTGTGACGGGATGAACTAAGAACTCATCGAAGAATGGATCTACAGCTGCTTTAAAAAATGAGTATACACTGTCATATCCAAAAGTCTGATAGTGGAGTCCTAAAATTGCAAAACTTCTTCTGATTTTATGGAGAATTCCAAAGGTTTGGGACAACCAAATATCTTCTGCGCCAACCTGGCACAGGTATAGCCTTAACAGTTTTTCCTTAGGTATTTGACGCACAAATTTCCCACAAAATCCCGAATCCTGATCTACTGTCAAAAACAAGTAGGCATACAACATGACTGCATACACTTGTTGACCAAGAATTGTGCTTTTATAAAACTCCATGCTGTCATAGTCAATACTAGCATTGAGCTGCTTTATCCTTTCTTGTATGCTAGGCATTATTGCCTTCATCCTTTCGTGATGTTTTTATTTCTACATTTCTCGCCAAAGCCAAAGAACAGCATGTGGCAACCAGAGAGGCGTGGCTCCTTTGGCTCTGGGTCATCCAATAGGGGCGAGTAGCATCCCTGTTGGCACACGATTTTCCGTAGGAAAGTCTAGTGTGTTATACCTTTGCTTCCGGCTAACGCTGGAAAGGAGCTAGCTTCGCCATCTGCTGTACGGGCAGATAGCGGTTGACAGGCACTTTTCGGCGGCAGTAGGACAGGCGGATTTTGTGCGGCCACGGACGAAATCAGGATTTGCACAGCGGGCACAATCTGCTTGGCCGGAAAAGGAAGCAAAGGTATATCAACTCCCGTCCCGCCGCAGCGACAACGCACTAATACCACCACGGCAGTTCCAGCCAGAGATTGTCCAGCGCCAATGCTTCAGTTGACCTTGCACGGCTCTCACTAAGATGGAAATGCAGAGCTGTTCCTACAAGAGGATGCTCCATATCGTCCTCAAATCCAAAACGGTACAGCAGATAAACTCGCTCCCGTTCTGATATGCGCCGCAGTCCTTCGTACAGCTCTTTCCGGTTTTCCGCTTCCTCCATAATCTTTTCCGGATTTGACGCATAGGGGTCAGCAACCAGGTCGGAACGCTGCATAGAATCTTCGCCGGGAAGCAAATCATCTAAGTAGATTCTCTCCATAGGGGTACCATCTTTGTCAGACTGCATCCGCTGTTCAAAGGTCGCAAAAGCAGTCGAGATTAAATCCATCATGGCGTTACGAATGGCAGGCCCCGCATAGGTCAAAAACTTTATTTTTTTGCTGGGATCATACAGGGCGATTGCCCGAAGCAAGGCGATACTCCCCTCCTGAATCAGGTCATCGTGGTCAATACCCAGTTCACTGTTCCCAAGGCCAACGCTGATGTACAATTCATTTGCAGTTTTTCGGATATACCCCAGATTGTTCTGCACCAGCTGCTCCTGCGCCTGTGTATCCCCTTGCTGTGCCAGCGTGCAAAGTCGCTCATTGGTCATCGTTTTCATCGCTTTGTTTTGGCTGCATACTCTCCATCATGTGAAGCAGCGCCTGCTGTAATTCCACCAGTGAATCATCCTCTGCCAACCCCATCTGGGATATAGGCTGCACGACCATAGCGGCAAGCTGCTCTGGGGAAACCGATGGATGATGAAGATCCTGTCCTTTGGTCAACTCTGAGAACATCTGCTCGGTAAGCTCTTTTGTCATGTTCTGGGAAATCCCTTCCCCAGAAGTCATTTCCTTTTTGATTTCTCTAAGAACTGCCATGAATTGATTCTGAATATTGGCCAGATCTGCTTGAAAAACCGGAACCTTATTAAGAGAGACTGCCTGTGCCGCTTGCTGTGACGCTTTCCGAATGTCCGGCTGTTCTTTACCTGTCATCAACAGCACGGAACTTAATGATTGCAGGATTTGGTTCTGTGCCGCAAATCCGGAGGCCATCGTTTCATCAAAATATAGGGCAATCATACTGGTCAGCTGGGCAAAACGGCGATTTTCCAGCAGGCGGCTCACCACTTCCGGGTTTACCCGTTCCGTATAGAGATTGCGTGCTGCTTCGGCAGAAAGGCCAAGCTCAGAGATATCATAATTTTTCTTATCCGGAACATTGGTCAGACAAAGGAGAAAATCCGAGGATACATTAAAAATCCGGGCAATACGGATGATCTGCTCGATAGTCAGTTTATTCTTTGTTCCGTTTAGGAAACGGCTGATGGAGCTTTCTGCAACGCCAATTTTAGAAGCGAGCTCTGCCTGCGTGATTTTATACTCCTTCATCAAATCTTGTAATCTCTGCTGTGGAGTATCACCAGGGAGATATTCCTGTTCCATAGCAGATCACCTCGTTTCTTTTCTGTATTTCCCGCTTTTGATGCGGGCATCGGTTGGTTTTTCTGCATCCTCCGGGATGATCCAGCGGCTTCCTGCTCTTTGTGCGCCGGGAATCCGGCCTTGGTTGCAGAGGATGCCGACCCGTCGGGGAGAAATCCCCCATTTCTCTGCAATTTCAAACGTAGAAAGATATTTCATAACCAGCCCTCATTGTTTACAATTCTACTTTTTATTATATTCCATAACAGGAATAATCTCAATCCATATTTTGAGACTCCAGCCGCCTTCTATCTTGCAATTTTGCAAGTTTTGGAGGCGGTATTTTATTTTCTTGCAAGACTGACGGATTTTTTGAGCCATGCCCTTTTTCTCCGTACATTGAGGTGACAGGAGAAACCTGTACAAAGATGAAGAAGGAACCTGAGATGGATATTTTTACAACTGTAAAGGCAGCGGTTACCGTAAGACAAGCTGCTGAACACTATGGACTGCAAGTCAGTCGAAACGGTATGACTTGCTGTCCCTTTCACGATGACCGGCACCCCAGCATGAAGCTGAACGAACGGTATTTTTACTGCTTCGGCTGTGGAGTAACCGGTGATGTGATCGACCTTGTGGCGAGGTTATTTGACCTGAGAAGTTACGAGGCAGCGCAGAAGCTGGCTCATGACTTCGGGATTGACCCGGACAAGCCTCCAACGGCAATCTCCCTGCCCAAGCCAAAACGTCCTCTGCTGAAAGCATACCGGCAGGAGGAAGTGCGCTGCCTGCGGGTGCTGTGCGATTATCTGCATCTTCTGGAATGCTGGAAGGTGCGGCACGCGCCTAAGACGCCGGAAGGTGCTCTGGATGACCGGTTTGTGGAAGCCTGCCAGATGCTGGACTATGTGGAGTATCTGGCAGATTTGCTCATTGCCGCTGAGCTGGAACAGCGGGTAAAAATCGTAAAAATGCTGAACAAAGATGGCCTGATCGCCGGTTTGGAGGAACGATTGGAGAGATTGAAAAAGGAGGAAGTTACCCATGAAGAAAAACAAGCAGCCTGACGGGATGCCTGTCTGGTTCGATGGAAAAAGCATCAACGAAGCCCTGTTTTGTGATGAGTTCTTGCAGACGCACAAGATCATCTTCACAAACGGGGCTTTTTTCACACCCGAAGGCCGCGTGACCGATGAACTGCCCCTGCGGGGAGAAATTTTTGAGGAGCTGAAATGCTGTGCGGTCAGCAATATCCCTCGCAAAATCAGCAACATTGTGGAGCTGATGAAGCTGGCGGCGCTGGTGGAGGATT
>OLNN01001352.1_pt1 | contig 20571 bp, 17 predicted proteins | sample 1672141 | NCBI WGS metagenome assembly OLNN01 (sample SAMEA3136652, study PRJEB25190) | human gut metagenome | biome: human gut; feature: human-associated habitat; material: faeces | place: Austria | collected 2013 | reverse complement strand
CGCCAAGGCCGGGCCGCTGCTGCTCATCGTGGACCCGCTGCAGAGCTTTCTGCCCTCCGATGTGGAGATGGCAAGCCGCAACCAGATGCGCGGTGCCCTGCTGCCGCTGCGCGCCATTGCCGCAAAGCAGGGCTGCGCGGTGCTCATCGTGATGCACTCCAACAAAAAGCAGGGCGTTTCCGGCCGCGCACGTCTGGCCGACAGCTCGGATATCTGGGACATGGCCCGCAGCGTGCTGATGATGGGCCGCGCCAAGAACGACGGCAAAATTTATCTCAGCCACGAGAAAAGCAGCTACGCCCGCCCCCAGCAGACGGTGCTGCTGCACATCGACGATGTGGAGGTGGAGGGCGTAAAGACCGCGCGGGCCGTGTTTGACGGCTACACCGACAAGAAGGATGCCGACTTCATTGAGGAGCGGCGGGTGCGCACGGCGGAGACCCGGCAGGACACCCGCAGCGCCATCCTGAATGTTCTGTCCGAGAGCCGCCTTGGGTCGATGGCAAATCCTCAACTCAAAAGTGCTGTACTTCAGGAGATCAAGTGCAGTGAAGCCACTTACAAACGCTCGTATGCTGAGCTTGTACGGGATGGCGACATTGCAAAATATCAGCTGTGCCAAAAGGACGGCGCGCGAGGGTGGTTTACCCGGCTGGCCTACCGTGGAGAAACACATGATACAGTGAGAAATATATAACTTACTTATGTTTCTTTTTGCCAGTGTATCAGGTTGATACACTGGCCTGCCCTGATACACTGACGCACTGTATCAATCAAGGGGCACTGTATCAGCTTGACACAGTGCATTTTTCATCGCATCAGCGTCAATAATCCGTCACTGTATCAGATAACGCTCCTACAGTAGCACCTGATAAAGTTTCCTGAAACCGTAGGCTGCGTGCTGGCAGCTTTCTCCGCGAACAGCCCGGAACCCACGGTTCCGCCCCTGTGCTTACGCACGGGGCCCCACTTCCCGGACATTCGCTGGAGAAACTCCCAGCCCACAGCCCAGCCCGCACCTCAACGCGCCAACTCCTCCACCGTGATGCAGCACACGGCAAAGGCCAGCAGGGCGCAGTCCAGCGGGACACGGCGCAGCACCACCACCCGTTCGGTCAGGGTGGTAAAGGTCTGCACGGCCTGCACCGGCACGGTGCTGCCCAGCCAGAACAGCGCCACCGAAAGCGGCAGATGCACCGCCCGCGCTGCCAGCAAAGGCCGCAGCGAGATCTCGGCCGGGCAGATGGTGCGCACCTGCAAAAGCACCGACACCCCCTGCACACTGAGCGCCGCACAGCACAGCGTGCTGGCCCACAGCCCGGTGCGGGCGGCCTGATCGCAGCCGGAACACACTTCCAGCAGCATGGCGGGCAGTGCCGCCCACGGCTGTGGCAGCAATGCCCCGCACCCTGCCGCCAGCAGCCGGAAGTACAGCACAAAGCCGCAGAGCTTCAGGTAAGTCACTGCCGCCTGCGCGATCACCGCGTCCAGTGCGGGCAGCTGAATGGTTTCCCCCTGCGCGGGTGGAGCCTGCCCGGCCCCGCCCTGCATCCGGCACAGCAGCGCCGCCGTGAGGTATCCCGCCAGCAGCTGGGCCGCAAACAGCCGCACCCCCACCGCGCGGCTGCCCAGCATCTGCTGCCCTACCGTGAGGATGACAAAGGACGGCCCGCTGCACACACAGGCGGGCAGCAGCGCCGAGGCCTGCCGGGAGGTGAGCTGACCGGTGCGCACGGCTTCGGACGCAGCCACCGCCGCCGGTGCAAAGCCCCCCAAGGCCCCAATGAGCAGCACGCCGCCCGCACCCTTTGCCCGGATGCCCATGAGCCGCGCCGCAGGCCGGAACACAAAGCCCAGCCACTGCCCGGCCCCGCAGCCTGCCGCCAGCGCCGATACGATGAGGAACGGAAACAGCGATACCAGCAGCGGCCCGCCGCACAGCCGCAGCCCCGCCTGCAGGGCATCGGCACAGCGCTGCGGCGCGGCAAACACCAGAAACGCCGTGTACCCTGCCAGCGCCAGCAGCACGCCCCGCCGGAAATTCCAGCTTCGATTCATAACTCAGCCCTCCGCATCCATATATATGTAGCAGCGCGCCGCGGGCAGAACTGCGGGATGGGAGGGAATGGGATGTGTGCCAAGCGCAAAAAGCGGCTTTTGCTGCAAAGCTGGCTGGCCCTGCTGTTCCGTCAGCCGCCGCAGGGCTTTTACCACGCCCCTGCCGTCTACCTGAGCGGGGGCCGCATGGAGGTGGAGCACTTTTGCCGCATTCTGGCCTACAGCCCCGACCGGCTGTGCCTGCAGATGCCCCATGGCCGGTTGACCATCTACGGCGACGGGCTGAAGATCGTCACCCTTACCGCCAGCCGCCTGACCTTGCGGGGGCGGTTCGTGCGCACGGACTTTGCGGATGACTAGGAGGTGCCCATGGAACCGGTAAGCCTTTGGGCCGCGGTGGAGTTCACCGCATGCAATGGCAGCACCGAAGCCCTGCTTACCGCTGCCGCCCGGGCCGGGCTGCATCCCTACGGGGTAACGGCCCTGCCGGGAGGGTTTGGCGGGCGGTGCGCCGCGTGGCAGTACCCGCGCCTTGCCGCGCTGGCCCGCAAGCACCGGGTGCGGCTGCGCATCCGCCGGAAGCTGGGGCTGTATTTCCGTCTGCGCCCCTTGCTGCGCCGGGCCGGGCTTTGGGTGGGGCTGGCGGTGTTTGTGCCGCTGCTGCTCTTTGCACAGCAGTTCGTCTGGTATGCGGACACCTCTTCCCTCACCACCGGACAGGCTGCGCGGGCCTGTGCCGTCCTGCGGGAAGCGGGCCTGCAGCCCGGTGCGGCTGTGACCGAGGCAAAGCTCACCGCCGGGGAGTACGCCCTTTTGCACAGCGGCGAGTTCTCCTGGGCCAGCCTGAATTTTGCCAAAGGGCGGCTGGTGGTGGAAGCCGCCGCGGCCAGACCCAAGCCGGACATTGCCGTCGGAACGCTGCACGGCATCCGGGCAAAATGCGGCGGCACTGTTCTGCGCACGAACCTTACCAGCGGCACCATGCTGGTGCAGCCGGGCCAGCAGGTGGAAGCCGGGCAGGGCCTCATTGGCACAGCCCGCGCCGAGCGGGACGGCACCCTGATCTTTGCGCCCGCCGCCGGAACGGTGGTTGCGCAGTTTGAGTGGAGCGACACCCGCACCGTGCCCTTGGAAGAGACGGTGCAGCAGTACACCGGCGCGTGCACCCGCGCATACCGGGTGACAGCGTTCGGGCACACCTTCTCCCTGCCCGCCGCGCCTGCGCCGGAACATGCGGCGGTGATCCTCCGGCACTTTCAGCCGGAGGTGCCGCTGCTGGGCCTTGCCCTGCCCTGCTCTGTGGAGGAGACCTGCCGCTATGTGCAGCAGCCGGAATCGCTGCACCGCACCGAAGCGCAGGCCGCCGCGCTGGCCCGGCTGCAGAGCCTGCAGGCGCTGTACGCCGCATGGCCGGACGCGGAGCACATCGCCCGCAAAGAGGACTGCACCGTGAACGGCAATGTACTGGACTATACCGTTACCTACACCGTGGCAGCGGACATCTGCGGGTGAAAGGATTCCCGTTGTAATTCGTCAAAAAGTATGCTAAACTAAAAACGCCACCCCGAAGGGTGGCGTTAAGGTGCTATCTGCAAGCGCAGGTGGTCATGCTTCCCTCCGGCAAGCGTCCGGGGGACGTAAAAGCTTATTGTTTGTTCCCCCGTTCGCAAACGCGGAAGGGGGGATGCATCATGGTGTTGAACGATGTTCTGCAGCTGTTCGTCATTGTTGGCGGCACAGTTGGGATTACATTTCAGATCGCATGGGCAATCTTCAAAGAGATCCATAACAATAAGAAATGACCGCCCCAGACTCCCAAACCTGAGCGGTCATTCTTATTGACTCCTTAGCCGAAGGGAAGCTGACCATTGCGGACAGCGCCTTTTCTGTTTGTAGTATAGTTGTTTTTTAGCGGTTTGTCAAGTCCCCTGCTCTGCAGCGGCACGCTCCGCCGCCTGCGCGTCGTACTCGGCAAGCAGGTCGTTGAGGTCGTACTGGTACTTGCTGTGGCAGAAGTGGCACACCACCTCGCAGGCGGGGTCCTCGTCGCGCATCCTCACCAGCTCCTTGCGGCCAAGGCTGAACAGCATCTCCTTGGTGCGCTCGGCGCTGCAGTCGCACTGGTAGTGCACGTCGCGCTCGTCCAGCACGTTGGGGGCAAAGCCCGCCAGCGCCAGCTGCATCATGTCCTCGGGGGTCTTGCCCTCGTGCAGCAGGGTGGTGACGGACGGCATGGCCGCGATGTTCTTTTCCAGCTGATCGATCTCCGCATCGGTGGCACCGGGCAGCAGCTGCACCATAAAGCCGCCTGCGCACAGGATGGACAGGTCCTTGTCCACCAGCACGCCCAGCGCCATGACGGTGGGCACCTGCTCGCTGTAGGCGTAGTAGGCGGTCAGGTCTTCGGCGATCTCGCCGGAGACCAGCGGCACCTGCCCCACGGTAGGCTCCTTCTGCAGGCGGTTATCCCGGATGACGGTGAGCACACCGTCTTTGCCCACAGCGCCGCCCACATCCAGGTGGCCGTTCGGCTTTGCGGGCAGCTCCACCAAGGGGTGATCGATGCAGCCCTTCACGTTGCCGGTGCCGTCGGTGCAGGCAATGACCACGCCCGCCGGGCCGCCGCCGGACACACGCAGGGTGATCTGGTCACGGTCGTCCTTGAGCATGGAGCCCATCAGGGCCGCGCCGGTGAGCAGACGGCCCAGTGCCGCGCTGCAGGTGGCGCTGGTGGTGTGCAGCTTTTCGGCCTTGCGGACGATCTGGGTGGAATCCACGCCGCAGAACACGATCCCGCCGTTCTCCGACAGGCCGCGGATCAGATTTGCCATAAAGTTATCCCTCCAATTGTGTATACTGCTTGACTGCGCAGAAGAAATAGCGCTGGCTGTCCTCGGTCAGCGGGCCAAAGGTCTCGCCGTCGCAGACGCTTTCCAGCGCAAAGCCGTGCTTTTCCAGCGCGGTGCGGATGGTGTCAAGGTCATAGGTGTACTCGCAGAACTGCTCGTGGAAGTGCTCGCCGGTCTCGTGGTAGTCGATGTCCACGGTGATCTCCACGCGGCGGTTGGCGGCATCGTAGTGGTTGCGCCACACACAGGCGGCATCCTCTTCCTCAAAGGTGAACGCGTTGTCGCCCAGCACGTTCCGGTGCTTGTAGGGCGTGTTCATATCGAACAGGAACACCCCGCCCTTCTCCATGAAAAAGCCCGCGTTGGCAATGGCGGTGTCGAGGTCCGGGATGTGGTTGAAGGTGTCAAAGGTGGACACCGCGCCCCGGATGGTGCCGTACAGATCGAGCTTGAGCAAGTCCTGCCGGAGCAGCAGCAGCCTGCCGGAAAGGCCCAGCTGTTCGGCCTTATCGCGCACAACGCAGAGCATCTCCTCGGACTGGTCAATGCCGATCATATCATAGCCCGCCTGCGTGAGCATCAACGTCAGCTCACCGGTGCCGCAGCCAAGGTCGGCAAGGATGCCGTCGTGGATGCCGTGCTCCTTGAGCTTTGCATGGATGTGGGCATACAGGGCATCGTAATCGGCCTCGCCGTTGAATTCATCGTAGAAATAGGCAAATTCGTTGTAGGCCATGGTTTACTCCGCTTCCTGTTCCCCGGCCACAGCGGCATTGAGCACCGCCTGCAGCTCCGGGATGCCGTAGCCGTTCTCGCCGCTGGTCAGCACCACCTTCTGGCAGCCATAGGGGCGGCAGAAGTTCTCAAAGTCTTCCAGCGTCTTGGCCAGCTGGCTCTTTTTGAGCTTGTCGGCCTTGGTCAGGGCCACCACGTAGGGGATCTGGTGATAGTGCAGGTAGCGCAGCATCTGCTCATCGTCGGCGCTGGGGGCGTGGCGGCAGTCCAGCAGCTGCACCAGCAGGGTGTGGTGGCGGGGTGCTTCAAAGTAGCTGTTGATGAGGTCGTCCCAGCGCTCACGGTCGGCGTTGCTCACCTTGGCGTAGCCGTAGCCGGGCAGGTCCACAAAGTAGCAGTCGTCCACCGAATAGAAATTGATGGTGGCCGTTTTGCCCGGCGTACTGGACACACGGGCAAGGTTTTTGCGGCTGCACAGCTTATTGATGAGGCTGGATTTGCCCACGTTGGACCGCCCCGAAAAGCTCAGCTCCGGGCGGTCGCTCTCGGGCAGCTGGCTGGAAATGCCGTAGCTGGCAATGAAATCAGCTTTGTTGTAATTCATGGAGCTTTCCTTTCTTGTGGTACGTCAAACCCTCTCAGTCTCGTCACTTCGTTCCTCGCCAGCTCCCCCGAAGGGGGAGCTCTTTCATCTGGTGGAAAACATCCCTTAAGCTCCCCCCTTCGGGGGAGCTGGCACGGCGCAAGCCGTGACTGAGAGGGTTTCTATTATTCTCAGCACACCGCGCCGGGCTGAGGCTTTTCGGCGGTGGGCGGCACGATGGCGGCGTCTGCCGCCTTTTTCTTTGCATGGGTGCGGCTGGGAGCCTTGGCCTTCTTTGCGTTCTGGGGCTTGAGCAGGGCCGCGTTCAGCACCTGTGTCAGGCTCTGCATGGGCAGGAAGGTGAGGTTCTTCTTCACCTCGTCGTCCACCTCATACAGGTCGGGTTCGTTGTCCTTGGGGATGAGCACGGTCTTCATGCCCTCGCGGTAGGCCGCCATGCTCTTTTCCCGCAGGCCGCCGATGGGCAGCACGTTGCCGTGCAGGGTGATCTCGCCGGTCATGGCCACATCACCGCGCACCGGGATGCCGGACAGGCAGGACACCAGCGCCGTGGTCAGGGTGACACCGGCAGAAGGGCCGTCCTTGGGCACTGCGCCCTCCGGGGCGTGGATGTGCAGGTCGCACTTCTTGAGCTTTTCCGGGTCGATGCCGTACTCGGCGGCGTGCACGCGCACCCACGTAACGGCCAGCTGAGCGCTCTCCTTCATCACGTCGCCCAGCGAACCGGTGACGGTGATCTTGCCGCTGCCGTTGTCCATCACCTGCACCTCGATGGGCAGGGTCTCGCCGCCCACGCTGGTCCATGCCAGACCGTTGGCGATGCCCACCGCGTTGGTGCGGTTGAGGAAGTCGGGCTTGACAAAGCGGGGGCCAAGCAGCTGTTCCAGCATGGTGCCGGTAACGGAGACGCTTTCCACCTCGCCTGCGGCGATCTTGCGGGCGCACTTGCGCAGCACGCTGGTGATGGTGCGTTCCAGATTGCGCACACCGGCCTCGCGGGTGTAGCCGTCGATGATGCCGTACAGCGCGCTCTGGCTCAGCGTGACCTTGCCGGTCAGGCCGCAGGCCTTGAGCTGCTTGGGCAGCAGGTGCTTGCGGGCAATGTTGTATTTTTCCACGCGGGTGTAGCTGGGCAGCTCGATCACGTCCATGCGGTCGCGCAGGGGGCCGGGGATGCTGCCCAGATCGTTGGCGGTGGTGATAAAGAGCACATGGCTCAAATCGAACGGAATATCGATGAAATGATCGTTGAAGGTGCTGTTCTGCTCCGGGTCCAGCGCTTCCAGCAGGGCTGCGGCCGGGTCGCCCCGGAAGTCGCCTGCCAGCTTATCGATCTCGTCCAGCAGCATGAGGGGGTTCGCGCTCTTGGCAGAGATCATGGCAGTGATGATCTTGCCGGGCATCGCGCCGATGTAGGTGCGGCGGTGGCCGCGGATCTCGGCTTCATCCCGCACGCCGCCAAGACTGATGCGCACATACTTGCGGCCCAGACTTTCGGCGATGGAGCGTGCAATACTGGTCTTGCCCACGCCCGGAGGGCCTACAAGGCAGATGATCTGTGCCTTCACGTCCGGTGCCAGCTTGCGCACGGCCAGCGTTTCCAGAATGCGGTCCTTCACCTTTTTCAGGCCGTAGTGGTCGCGGTCCAAAATCTGCTGTGCGCGGCTGATATCAAGGTCGTCCACCGTAAAGGTGTTCCACGGCAGGTCAAGGCAGGTGTCCAGATAGGTGCGGATGACCGTTGCCTCCTGATTGGAGCCCTGCATCTTGGCAAGGCGGTCTACTTCCTTGAGCAGCTTCTTCTCGCTGTCCTCCGCAAGGTGCAGCTCGGTGATCCTGCGGCGGTACTCGTCGGCCTCGGCGTGGGTGTCGTCGCCCTCGCCCAGCTCGTCGCTGATGATGTGCAGCTGTTCGTGCAGGTAGTAATCGCGCTGGTTCTTGTCCATGGACTCGTTGACCTTTTCCGCGATCTCCTTTTCAATTTTCATCACCTGACACTCACGGCGCAGCATCTCGATGAGCTTTTTCAGCCGTCCGTTCAGGGTGCCCTCGTCCATCACAGCCTGCTTGTCCTCGTAGCGGAACAGCAGGTTTGCGGGCATGTACTCGCTGAGGAAGGCGGGGTCGTCGCTGGAAACGATGGCAAACACCACGTCCTTGCCAAGGCGCGGGTTCATGCCAAGGTACTCGTCAAACCCGGCCTTGAGGGCGCGCAGCAGCGCTTCGGTCTCCACGGCATCGTCGGCCTTGCCTGCGCGCACCGGGGCCGGGCGCACCTCCGAAAGCAGAAAATCGCCGCTGGCATCCAGTGCACTGAGCTTTGCGCGGTACTTGCCCTCCACCAGGACCTTTACAAGGTCCCCGGAGACGCGCAGCACCTGCTTGACCTCGGCCACCACGCCGTAGCTGAACAGGTCTGCCTGCTGCGGCTCGGTGGTGTCCATGGACTTCTGTGCCACCAGAAACACGTTGGAATTATTTGCCATTGCCCACTCCACGGCGGCAATGCTCTTTTCGCGGCCCACCTCAAAGTGGACGAGATTGTTGGGGAACACCACCAGCCCGCGCAGGGCGATGGTGGGCAGATGCAGCTTTTTGCGCTCCACCTTGATGGTAACTTTTTCACTCATAGTGCAAACACCTCCCGGCTGCCGCGCACTTTCCCACGGCGGCAGCGCTGTATGCAAGAGATTTTATCTTTAAAATAGCAGGTTGTTTCCTTATTATACTGATTTCCGGCCAAAATGCAACTGTGATGCATGGACGGTTGGTTATTCCCCCCGCTTTTCCTGCGTGGAGAAGCCCATTTTGCCAAGAGCCGGCAGCAGGGCCTTGAGGGTGATGGAGGTCAGTGCGCCCATCACAAGGCCCAGCACCAGCATGACCGGCGCATAGTAGAACGAGAGCGACGACGAGATGATCACGCCTGCACCCAGCAGCTGGCCGATGTTGTGGGCCAGTGCGCCGCATACGGACAGGATGAACCAGGTGGGCCGCACCGGCAGCAGATAGTACAGCACCCACATCACCAGCAGTGACAAAAGGCCGCCGCACAGCGAGAGAAGGCCCGCCGTGAAGCCGGACACCAGAAACACGAACAGTGCCTTGAGCACGTCCAGCACCAGCGCCTGCCTTGGCCCCATGAAAAACAGCGCGTACATCACCACGATGTTGGCAAGGCCCAGCTTCATGCCCGGCAAAAGGCCCGGGATGGTGAGCGTGCCCTCAATGAACGAAAGTGCCATGGCCAGCGCAAACAGCAGGCCGGAAAGGGCGATGCGGCGCGTTTTTTCGTAACTGCGTCTGTTTTGGGGCATGCTGCACCCTCCTTTACTCTTCGGTCTGCTGGCTCTGCTCGTAGCTTTCCTGCTCTTCCATGGCAGCTTCCCACGCGGCAAACAGCTCTTCCTGATGGAAGCGCAGGTCGCTCAGCTCGTCGCTCTTCTGGCGCAGCAGGTCGGGGTCGTTGTACACCTCCGGGGAGTTGATCTCGTTGTCCAGCTCCACTTCGCGTGCACCGCAGGCTTCCATCTCGTCCTCGCAGGCCTTGATCTTGGCCCGCAGCTCGGCGCGGCGGCGGCGCTGCTCCCTGCCGTAGCCGGTCTTGGCCGGTTCGGCGGCCTTCTGCACGGCAGGTGCCGGGGCGTTGCGGCCCATCAGGGCATCGTAGCTGGGGTAGAGGGTGGCCTTGCCGTCCTCAAGGTAGAGGATGGGGCAGGCCAGACTGTTCATCAGGTGGCGGTCATGGGTGACCAGCAGCAGCGTGCCGGTGTAGGCCATGAGGGCCTCGGTAAGGTTTTCGCGGGTGTAGATGTCCAGATGGTTGGTGGGCTCGTCCAGAAACAGCAGGTTGGGCCGTTCCAGCACGATCTCCGCAAAGCGCAGGCGGGCCAGCTCGCCACCGGAAAGCGCCTCGCAGGGCTTGAACACCGTCTCGCCCCGGAAGCCCAGCTTTGCCAGATGGCTGCGCACCTCCAGCTCGGTCATGCGGGGGTACTTGTTCCAGATCACATCGATGACCCGGCCCTGCCCCAGACGGTTCTGCTGCTGGGCAAAGATGCTGGGCCGTGCGCCGGTGCCCAGCCGCACCATGCCGCCGGAGGGGCGGCGCTTGCCGTCCAGCACCTGCATCAGGGTGGACTTGCCCGCGCCGTTGGGGCCTGCGATCACCAGCCGCTGGCCGCGGCACACCGTGTAGGTGAAGGGCTCCAGCAGGGTGCGCTCCCCTATTTTGATGGTCAGGTTCTTGAGCAGCACCAGTTCGTTCCACGGTTCTACGTCATATTCAAACCGGAACTTGAGCTGGTTGGTCTCGTCCTTGGGCGCTTCGGTGATCTCCAGCTTTTCCAGCTGCCTGCGGCGGCTCTGGGCCATTTTGGTGGTGGAGGCGCGCACAAGGTTGCGGTCCACATAGTCCTGCAGCTTTTCGGCCAGCGCCACATCTGCATCGTGCTGCTTCTGGCGCAGGGCATCGGCGGCTTCCTTCTGGGGCAGGTAGGCCGAGAAGTTGCCCTTGTAGGTGGTCATGGTCTGGAAGGAGACCTCCCAGATCTTCGTACACACGTTATCGAGGAAGTAGCGGTCGTGGCTGACCACCAGCACCGCACCGGAATAGCTTTTGAGGTAGTTTTCCAGCCATTCCATGGTGGCAAAGTCCAGGTGGTTGGTGGGCTCGTCCAGAATGAGCACGTCCGGCTTTTCCAGCAGCAGCTTTGCCAGCCGCAGCCTCGTCAGCTCGCCGCCGGAGAGCACCGCAATGTTCTTCTGCCATGTATCCTGCGCAAAGCCCATGCCGGACAGCACCTTTTTGATGTTCACATCCATGTTGTAGCCGTCGGCGGCATCCACGATGTTCTGTAGCTGGTCGTGCCGGGCCAGCAGCTCCGTGTCGTCCGGCTGCGCGGCCATTTTGCGTTCCAGCACCTGCATCTGGGCCATGGCATCCAGCACAGGGGCAAAGGTGGAGCGCATCTCGCCGTAGAGATCCAGCGTGGCATCCAGCTTTGCGTTCTGTTCCAGATAGCCCAGCGTCACGCCGTGGGTCACGCTGAACTCACCTTCGTAGTCCTGGTACTCGCCGGTCAAAATCTTGAGCAGGGTGGTCTTGCCCGCGCCGTTCTGGCCCACGATGCCGATGCGGTCCTCCCGCTCGACACTGGCGGTCACATCGTGCAGCACGATCTTTTCGCCAAAGCTCTTGCCTAGTTTTTCCAAATGTATCAGCATAGTTTTATGATCCCGTTCTCCATCCGCTTATTGGCTCAGCACTGGTGGCGGCGGTTCTTCAGGCCCACATTGGCCAGCTCTTCCTGCTCCATCACCAGCGGGTACAGCTCTTTCAGGTCTGCGATCTCGTAGGTGGGCACCACCTTGCCGGGATTCTCGGCGTGGCTGGGGTTATACCAGCAGGTGTCAAGGCCCGCATTCACGCCGCCCTGAATGTCGCTGCTCAGGCCGTCGCCCACCACCAGCACATGCTCGCGGTTCTCCACGCCAAGGGCGCGCAGGGCCGCATCAAAAATTCTGCGGTTGGGCTTTTCGCTGTCCATCTTCTCGGAGACGAACACGTCCTCCATAAAGTTCAGCACACCGCTCTCGGCCAGACGGCGGATCTGCACCTTCTGAAAGCCGTTGGTCACAACGGCCAGCGTTGCCACCTCGGAAAGCTCCCGCAGCACATCCAGCACTTCCGGCCCCATCAGGTCCGGGTGGGTGGAGAGCTGTTCCAGATAGAAGCGGTTCATCTCGGCTCCATCACCGGCGGCATCAATGGCCTTGAGGAAGCGGGTGAACCGCTCCGCCATGAGCTTTTCCCGCTTGAGCTGGCCTTTTTCCAGCTGCCGCCACAGCTCCGAGTTGATGGTGCGGTAGGTCTGCACCGTTTCTGCATCCGGCTCAATGCCGTAGTTCACCAGCGTTTCGGCCAGTGCCTTGCTTTCGGCTGCGTCAAAGTTCAGCAGCGTGTTGTCTGCATCGAACAGCACGCAATAATATTTTGCCATAAACCTTCCCTCTTTTCCTTCTGCCATGGCCTCAGCTGCCATGCGCTCAACAACAGGCAGAAGCCAGCCCTGCCGTAAACAGAGCTGGCTTCACATCATTCTGTTACAATTTCGTACGATGGTACGTCCGTCTGCTCCGGGTCGTTGTCCGGGCAGGTGGTTTTGACATCACAGGGGGTGGCGGCACACTTTGCCATTTCCTCTTCCAGCGCGCCGTTGTCCACGTTCTCCCAGTCGGTGCCGTAATCGTCCACGCTGCCGTCGGTCACGTTCTCTTCCCCGGGCAGCGCCGGGATGCGGGGTTCCTCGTAGTACATGCAAACGCCTCCCTTCCTGCCAGCCTATGCGGCACAGCAGGCCGGGGTGACAGCCTCAGGACGCGGAGTCCGTGGATGCGGACTGCTCGTTGGCGGCTTCCTTGCTGGCATTGGATTCCGAAGTCGCATGGGAGCTGCCAGAGCTTGCAGAGCTGCTCTCGCTGCTGGAGCTGCTATGGGAAGCCGAGCTGCTCTCACCAGAGTCCGCGTGGGACGAGCTGGTGCTGTGGGAAGAGCTGGCTGTTCCGTTGGAAGCAGAAGCCGAGCCTGCCGGGGAAGCCGTGCTCTCACTGCTGGAAGAGCTGTGAGACGAGCTGCCGGAGGTGGATGTAGCCCCGGAGGATGCCCCGGAGGTGGTGCCGGACGATGCACCGGAAGAACTGCTGCTGCCGGAAGAACTGCTGCCCGACGTGCTGCCGGAGCTGTGAGACGAGCTGCCGGAGCTTACGCCGCTGACCGTCACATTCAGGACGTTGCTGGTAACGGTGCAGCCGTTGTAGCTTGCCACTGCGTACACCTTAAAGGTCGCATTGAGCATGGAGGGGTCGATCTCCACCTTGACGGTGGTCTTGCCCGCCGCCTGCGGCACTTCCGCACCGTTGGCGTACCAGCGGATGCTGTCGGCAGTGAGGTGCTTGCCGCCCAGCTTTGCGGTAAAGGTGTAGGAATCGCCCAGCACGGCCTTGCCGGTGCTGCTGATATGCACGGAAGCCGCTGCAAACACGGCGGTCACGTCCACGTTCTGCTTGAAGTTCGTATCGGTACGGGTCTTCTGGGTCACGCCGTCGCTCCACTTGACGAACACATAGCCGTCCTGCGGCACAGCCGTCACGCTGATGGACTGGGCGGCGCTGGTCACTTCATAGGAGAGGGATGTCTTGCCGCTGTCGCTGCCGCTGGAAAGGGTGCCGCCGGTCTTGTCCACCCGGTAGCTGGCCTGATACAGCACACCCTGCTCTTCGGAAGAGCCTGCAGCCTCCGAGCTGCTGGGTGCTGTCACCGCAGAGCTGGGGTTCGGGGTATACTCGGCGCGGGTGGGGATGTTGGCGGTGTCGGGCCGACGGTCGTCGGTCTGGTAAGCGTGGGTGCGCAGATAGCTCAGCATGGCCTTCAGGCCCACGGGCTTCAGGTGGATATCGCCGGTCTGGTAGTAATCCTCGCGGCCATAGCCGTTGGCATCCTTCAGCGCTTCGGCACTGTTGAGGAACTTCAGGCCCATCTGCTCACACATGGACAGCAGGGCCATGTTGAAGTCGTCGATCTTGGTCTGGTCCATGTGGGGGTAGTTTGCGTGGTTTGCGGGCACCGGCGGCACCGTGTTCACGATGATGTCGGTGTAGGGGTAGCTTTCCTGAATGGCCTGCACCAGCGCGGTGTAGTTCTTGATGAACTCGTCCACGCTCATGCCGGTATCGTTGGTGCCCAGCATGATGACCACGCGGCGGGGCTTCATTTTGGCCACGGCCTGCGCGATGGTGTAGGTGCTGCTGTCCTTTTTAAAGGTAACGATGCCCTCGTTCAGGGCGGCATGGGTGCCAATGCCCTCCTTGGCGCAGAACTGCTGCAGGCTGATCAGGCCGTTGGCGTACAGGCGCACCGTGTTGGAATCGCCGAGGAACAGCGTTTCCTTCTGGTAGCTCTCGCCCGCGTCGGCGGTCTCCGGCAGCAGGGCGGCAGAGGTCTCGCTGATCTGGTAGTGATCCGAGATATCCTCTTCGCCCGGCACCAGCACCTCGCTGGAGGGCTGTTCCCCCGGGGCTGCAGGGGTCTTGCCGCGCTTGAGCAGCGTCATGGTAATGGCAATGGTCAGAATGGCTGCCAGCGCGCACACACTGCACACCAGCACAGCCTGCTTCTGCATAGGAGTAAGCGATTGCTTTTCCGGTCGTGTATTTCTCATATCTCTCACCATTCACTTAGTTTCCGGCACAGGGCCTTCCGGTCATGCCTGTCCGTTCAGGATCTGGTCTGCAAGGCTGGCGCAGCTTTCGGCCAGCAGCACCGGGTGGAAGGGTTCCAGCTCTTCCCTGCTGCCGTAGCCGTACAGCGCACCGGCGGCATCCAGCCCGCAGTCCGCAGCGCCGCGCATGTCGTCGTTGCGGTCGCCCACCATCAGCACCCGCCTGCCCTGCATCATGGGCTGGGCCAGCACATGGCGCACCACGTCGGTCTTGGTGTCGCGGCTCTCGTCCATGGACGCGCCGCCGATAAAATCAAAATAGCCTGCAAGGCCCTTTTCTTCCAGAATGGGCGTAACGACCTGCGTGGGCTTGGAGGTAGCGGTGCACAGCACAAGGCCCGCGTCCTTCAGGCGCTGCAGCATCTCTGCTGCACCGGGGTAGGCGGCGCACTCGTGGCTGCCCTTGACGGCGTAGCTGTCGCGGTACAGGTCGGTGGCCTTTTCAATGAGGGCCGGGTCGGTAAAGTGCTCACCAAAGCTCTTGCGCAGCGGCGGGCCAAGGTAGCGGCGCAGGTTCACATTTGTGGTGTCCACGCCCATCCTGGCAAAGACTTCTTTTAATGTATTTATGATACCGGGAGCGGAATCGATCAGGGTCCCGTCCACATCAAACAGGATCGCATCGTAGTTCAGCAATTTGTAAATTTCCTCACTTTCATGGTGATACATTGTATAGTATAGCACAGAATCCCGTTATCAGCAATTCCAACAAATGGTTTTTACAAAAATTATGCATTCAAGCAGAGAAAAGGCCCGCCCGGCATCCGGACAGGCCTTTCCGCATCTTCTTACTTCGCTGCGGCATCCACAGGCGGATAGTACAGGTTGTTGGAGACGAACTCCAGCTTATCCTTGAGCACCAGCTCCAGGTTTGCCACGGCGTGCACCATGTTGGTGGCCGAATCGTTTACTTCCAGCAGCTTGCACAGGTCCAGACCGTCCAGTTTCATGGCGGCGTCCATCTTCCGGCTTTCGGCACACAGGATGTGGCTCAGGGCATTTTCCTGCAGAGCGATGCTCTCCACAAGGTCAATGACCGCCTGCTCCAGCGTCACCTTGGGCAGGCAGGGGCAGGGGCAGCGGGTGGTATCGATACAGTTCTCAGCAGACATGATAAAACCTTCCTTTCGTTCGTCCGGTCAGGGGCGGTGTACGCCCCATTCTATGTCTGCCGGGTACGTCGGTGTTACTCCTGCTTTTTCGGGTTCTGGGTGCCGCGCACCTTTTCAATGGTCTCGCGGTAGCCGCCGGAGCCGTACTGGATGCAGCGGTTGATGCGGCTGATGGTGGCCGTGCTGATCTCCACCGCCTTCACGATCTGGTCGTAGGTTCTGCCGTCCAGCAGCATCTTTGCCGCTTCCAGCCGCTGCGCCATATCCGAGATCTCCTTTACAGTGCACAGGTCTTCAAAGAAGTTGTAGCACTCCTCCCGCGTTTCCAGACTGAGGATGGCATCAAACAGTGCATCGGTGGTCTGGTTTCTTCTGGAATTTTTATCTGCCATGAATGTTCTCCTTGCCGCCGCAGCGGACTGTCCGGTTTTGGGAGCGTTCCCTCTTTTAAATGTTCCGGAAATGTTCAGGTTCTTTCTTGCATCACCACTTTAGCACATCAAAGTGCGAAAGTCAAGCCCTTGGCGTGAACTCTTTTCATTCGTTGACGTGTATAGTTTTCTTCGTTTCACGCATGAACAAAAATCATCTAAAAATTATTGCAGAACGCTTTTCTGAATTAGTGTATCCTCCGAACTTGTGCCAAAGATATTGACAATTTGTGAATTCCGCACTAAAATACGGACAATCATTCGGCAAATGCGATGAACAGGACATGATTCTTTGCAGCACCCTCTCCCAGAGAGCCGCCCATCTGATGCAAGGGCAGCAGTCAGGAGCAAAGCGTTCTCCCCTGCGAGCAGCCTGTGTGAACAAAGGCGTTGACCCCGCCTTCCAGTAATGCATGGCCGTTTTGCCCACGTTACGGGGCTGCGTATGTATGTACGCTGGGAGTGGCTGCCCTGTGCAGCAAACGAAGTGGTATCGCGGAGTATTCCATACACGATGTGCAGTGTATGTGAAGGCCTTCGTCTTCGATGGTTCGTCCCAAATGGAACGAACGCAGGAAGACGGGGCCTTTTTTACACCCTGCCGCCCCATGCCGCTGACATTTGCCGGATGCCAAGAAAGGAAAGAGGTAAAAACAATGAATACGCTGGTCATCGTATTGATCGCAGCCGTGTGTCTGTTTGGCGCTTATATGCTTTACGGCCGCTGGCTGGCAAACAAGTGGGGCATCGACCCCTCTGCCAAGACCCCGGCAGTTGTCCATGAGGACGGCCGGGACTACGTTCCCACCGACGGCTGGACCGTGTTTGCACACCAGTTCAGCTCCATTGCCGGTGCAGGCCCTGTTACCGGTGCGATCCAGGCCGCTGCTTTCGGCTGGCTGCCGGTGCTGCTGTGGGTGCTGCTGGGCGGCATCTTCTTCGGTGCTGTCACCGACTTCGGCGCTCTGTATGCTTCCGTTAAGAACGACGGCAAGAGCATGGGCATGCTGATCGAAAAGTACATCGGCAAGACCGGCCGCAAGCTGTTTCTGCTGTTCTGCTGGCTGTTCTGCGGCATCGTGATCGCTGCCTTTGCCGACATGGTGGCCGGCACCTTCAATGCCTACGGTGCTGACGGTGCTCTGGTGGAGGCTGCCCAGACCAACGGTGCTGCCGGCATGGTCTCCATCATGTTCATGGTGTTCGCCGTGATCTTTGGCCTGCTGCAGAAGAACCTGCACTTCACCGGCTGGAAAGAGAATGTGATCAGCATCGTATTCATCGTGCTGTCCTTTGTGGTGGGTGCAAACTTCCCCATCATTCTGGGCAAGGCTGCATGGAGCTACATCACCTTTGTGTACATCTTCTTTGCCGCTGTCCTGCCCATGTGGCTGCTGAAGCAGCCCCGTGACCACATGACCACCTTTATGTTCGTGGCCATGATCGTGGGCGCTGTTCTGGGCCTGATCGTCAACCATCCCGTCATGAACCTGCCGGTGTTCACCGGCTTTACCAACGCCAAGCTGGGCACCATGTTCCCCATCCTGTTCGTTACCGTTGCCTGCGGCGCTGTTTCCGGTTTCCACAGTCTGGTGTCCTCCGGCACCTCCTCCAAGACCGTTACCAATGAGAAGGATATGCTGAAGGTCGGCTACGGTGCCATGGTGCTGGAAAGCCTGCTGGCTGTCATCGCCCTGTGTGTTGCCGGTGCTTCTGCTGCTGCAGACGGCACCCCCGCAGACGGCACTCCGTTCCAGATCTTCAGCCGCGGCGTTGCCAGCTTCTTCGTGGGCTTCGGTCTGGACCAGCACTTTGCCTCTGTGTTTATGACCATGTGCGTTTCCGCACTGGCCCTGACCAGTCTGGATGCTGTGGCCCGTATCGGCCGCATGAGCTTCCAGGAGCTGTTCAGCGTGGACGACATGGAGCACGCTGAGGGCTGGCGCAAGCTGCTCTGCAACGTCTACTTCTCCACCTTCATCACTCTGGTGTTCGGCTTCATCCTGACCAAGATCGGCTACGCCAACATCTGGCCCCTGTTCGGTTCTGCAAACCAGCTGCTGAGCGCTCTGGTTCTGGCCACTCTGTGCGTGTTCCTGAAGGTCACCGGCCGCAGCAACAAGATGATCTTCCCTCCGCTGATCATCATGCTGTGCGTCACCTTCACCGCTCTGGTGCAGCGCCTGATCGCCATGGTCAAGGCCATCAGCAATGCCGCTGCTGTCACCATCCCCGCTGGCGAGACCACTTGGGGTGCTGTGTTCATTGCAAACGGCCTGCAGCTGATCCTGGCCGTGCTGCTGATCGTTCTGGGCCTGAACATCGTGTTCCACTCCTTCAAGGCCTATAAGAATGCTGAGCACAACAGCGAAGCAAAGGTCTGAGTTTCAGATCCTGCTGAACTGAATCTGTAAATGCAAACTGCCGCTGACGGCGTAAAAACCGTCAGCGGCAGTTTTTGTTGCTGTAAGCTTCTATGATTTGAAATGGCCTCCGCGTGCGCTCTGCCCATAAGCAGAGGAAAATTTATTTGATATTGTGGTTTGGAAACGACTGCGGTCGTTTCCAAACCATTTTTTCACAGAAAGAGTCCCAAAGATAAAATGCATAGTCACCACAAAAAATGCAGTGTACGGTCACGACCTTTCCCGTGAAAAAGCAAACCAGCAAAGCCCGCAGGCTTTGCTGGTTTGCAAATATAAAAATAATACTTCCGCTGGAAATGGCCAGAGCGAAGCGGAGGCCATTCTAAACCTTCTGCCCAGTTGCAAAGCACAAGAATCAAAGGTTTGCTTCTTCCCACGTTTGAAGGACCGCCATCTGCACCGGGGTATGGAACCAGTGCTCCCCGCCTTCCATGATCGTCAGATGCGCCCCGCTTTCCTGACGGAAGCGCTCGATCATGGTGCGGCTGGTCAGGGCATCCCTGTCACCATACAGCACCTGCGTGCGGCCATGCCAGTGCAGCGGATGTTCCCGCACCCAGCACAGATACGGCCATGAGAGGGTCTCCCCAAGATCCGTGGGGATCTCCCCTGCCCGCTGCAGCTGTTCCTCGGTCACATGGGCACATTGCATCATATTCGTGATGAGAGCTTCCATATCCACCACCGGAGAGACCAGCAGGGCCTGTTCCGGCGCGTCTCCCTGCAGCGCCTGCATGGCAAGCCACGCGCCGATGCTCACGCCATACAGCCGGATATGCGCCCACACCAGCTTCATGCGGGCGTATACGGCTTCTATCTCCGGCACAGCCACCCACGGCAGAAGCCGCTCAGGGCTGTTTTTCCGTGCGCCATGCTCGGGCAGGTCGATAGCCAGCACCTGCCAGCCCGCTTCACAGGCTGTAGCGGCAAAACGTTCTGCTTCTTCCTTGCAGCCGTTCTTACCATGGAGATAGAGGTAAACATTCCGGCTCCGGCTGCCGTACAGGATGGCAGGGATGCCCGCAAGAGTCATGGTTTGTTTTTTCATAAGGGATTCTCCTTATCCGATCATGCTCTCCATTCGGAGAGACGTTTTGTTTACACTGCGCATTGCTTTTCGTCCTCCCTTCTTTCCGTTTTCTCTATGATAGCACATCCGCCCGGCAAACACAAACAAAAAGGAGCCGCAGCGCCCTGTTACGGGTACTGCAGCTCCCAATTCAACTTTGGAAGTTAAATTACTTCACCATGCTTGCAACTTCAGCAGCGAAGTCGTCAGCACGCTTCTCCAGGCCTTCGCCCTTCTGGAAGCGGGTGAACTTGACGATCTTGATGTCGCCGCCCAGATCCTTAGCGACCTTAGCGGTGTACTGAGCAACGGTCAGGTCGCTGTCCTTGACGAACTCCTGATCGACCAGGCAGTTCTCCTTGAAGAACTTCTTGATCTTGCCCTCGATCATCTTCTGCTTCACAGCCTCGGGCTTGTTAGCGGTCTTGGGATCGCCAGCCATCTGAGCCAGCATGATCTCCTTCTCCTTGGCCACGACCTCAGCGGGGACAGAAGCCTCATCGACATAGCCGGGGTTAGCAGCTGCGACCTGCATGGCGATGTCCTTGCCGTAGGTAACGAACTCGTCCTTAGCCTCGATGCCGTTGGTGGTCTCGAAGTTGACCAGAATGCCGTGGGTGCCGCCGCCGTGGACGTATGCAGAGCAAACGCCCTCGTAACGGACGAAGCGGCGAACCTTGATGTTCTCCTTGATGACCAGGATCAGGTTCTTCAGAGCCTCGTCCACGGTCTCGCCGTTCTCGGTCTTGCAAGCCATCAGAGCCTCAACATCAGCAGGGTTCTGCTTCATGATGACCTGAGTAGCCTCCTTGACGAAAGCAACGAACTTGTCGTTCTTGGCAACGAAGTCGGTCTCAGCGTTGACCTCGATGACAACACCCACCTTGCACTGGGGGCAGTAGTCAGCGTAGACCATGCCCTCGGCAGCGGTACGGCTTGCCTTCTTGGCAGCAGTAGCCAGACCACGCTCACGCAGGATCTCGATTGCCTTCTCGAAGTTGCCGTCAG
>OLNN01001344.1_pt1 | contig 20650 bp, 18 predicted proteins | sample 1672141 | NCBI WGS metagenome assembly OLNN01 (sample SAMEA3136652, study PRJEB25190) | human gut metagenome | biome: human gut; feature: human-associated habitat; material: faeces | place: Austria | collected 2013 | reverse complement strand
TTTTACCTTTGTAAACCGCCCCGCTTTTTCTTTCCGGGACGAGGAGCGGATGGAGTTTCCGGGTATCCTAAGACGGCAGTAGGTCAGAGAAAGGGGAATGGAAGGTGTATTTTTTTACCTATGAAAGCGACCTGCCTGAGCAGGTGGGATTTTTGCTCTTCGGCACGGCCCATCTGTGCTGGCTGGGCGGCATTGCGCTGGGCGTACTGCTGCTGACGGTGCTCTTTCTTCAGCAGCCTGCGTACCGGCAGCGAAAACTCTCCCGGACGCTGGCCCTGGTGATGTGCCTGCTGGTGGTGCTGGAAAAGGGGATACTGGCCCTGACCGGACATCTGACCGTGTACAGCCTGCCCCTACACCTGTGTGAGCTGGCGCCGTTCCTGTACCTGCTCTTCTCCCGGTGGAACTGGGACTGGTTGGGCCAGGTGATCTATACCCTCTGCCTGCCCGGCGCGGTGGCAGCGCTGGTGTTCCCGGACTGGTCGGTCTACCCCATGTGGAACTTTATGAACCTGAGCAGCTTTGTGGGACACGGCCTGTTGATTCTCTTCCCGGTACTCCAGCTGGCGTCGGGGACCATCCGGCCCCGGCTGTCCGCGATCTGGAAGCCACTGGTGTTCCTGGCGGTGATCACGCCGCCCATCTGGCTGTTCAACCGGACCTATGGCACCAACTACTTCTTCCTGAACACCGCGTCTCCCAACTCTCCGCTGACTTTGCTCCTGGATCTGGTCGGGCCCACCTGGTATCTGCCCGCCTATGCCCTGCTGGCGGTGGCGGTGATGGTGGTGCTGCTGCTTCCTTGGCGGCATCAACGGGAGGAATAAAAGAAAACAGCTTTAACGGCAGTTTGTGAGAGCAGACTGCCGCTTTTTGCGGGCACAGCGGAAATTTCCCGGGAAAAGCGCGGCATCATCCAAAAATCTGAGTATAGTCTGTCCTGATTTCCATAAACTGAAGGGGAAGAGCCGTTGATGGGAGGAAGGCAAGATGAAACGTATATTGACCGCGGCACTGGCCCTGTGTCTGCTCTGGCAGGGGATCCCCACTGCCTTTGCCGCTGAGGAGAAGGTGAAGAGCTCCGGCGTAGAGGTTGCGGCCAAAAGCGTCATTTTGGTGGAGCGGGAGACCGGAACGGTGCTCTACCAGCAGGCCGAGCATGAGAAGATGGAGCCGGCCTCGGTGACCAAGGTGATGACCATGTTGCTGGTGGCAGAGGCCATTGACTCCGGGCAGATTTCCCTGGACGACAAGGTGACCTGTTCTGCCCACGCCGCCTCCATGGGCGGCAGCCAGGTGTACCTGGAGGAAGGGGAGCAGATGTCAGTCCACGACCTGCTCAAAGCGGTGGCAGTGGCGTCGGGAAATGACGCGGCGGTGGCGCTGGCGGAGTACGTGGCCGGCAGTGAGCAGGCCTTTGTGGATAAGATGAACCAGCGTGCGGCGGAGCTGGGGATGAAGGACACCCACTTCTGCAACTGCAACGGTTTGCCGGAGGAAGGGCATGTGACCAGTGCCTATGACATCGCTGTGATGAGCTGTCAGCTGCTGAAGCACGACCTGATCCGGGAGTACACGGGTACCTGGATGGACACCATCCGGGACGGAGAGTTCCAGCTGGCCAACACCAACAAGCTGATTTACTACTATGAGGGTGCTACCGGTCTGAAAACCGGCTTCACAGCCAACGCCGGATTCTGTATCTCCGCCTCAGCTATCCGGGATGACATGGAGCTGGTGGCGGTGGTGCTGGGCAGTACCACGTCCAAGGAGCGCTTTGACAGCGCAAAGGCCCTGCTGAACTACGGCTTTGGCGCTTACGCCCTGGCGGATGTGACGCCTAAGGAGCCGCTGCCGGACCTGGAGGTCAAGATGGGCGAGGCGGATACGGTGAAGGTCGGCCTGGCCGAGGTGGGAAAGCTGCTGGTGAAGAAGGAGCAGCTGAGCAGTGTCACCACAGAGGTGGAGCTGGCGGACAGCGTGCAGGCGCCGGTGGCCCAGGGCGCTGAGGTGGGACAGCTGGTGGTCTCGGTGGACGGTAAGGAAGTGCGCCGGATTCCGCTGGTGGCCCAGGAGGAAGTGCCGCGCCTGACCTTCTCCGGCATGTTCAGCAATATGTGGGAGCGCATGGCCACCGGACGGACGTGAATGGGTGGATCTCTGCGCTGTGCGCCTGTTGATTGCCAGGTGGAAGAGGAGCCGACAAACGGTCGGCTCCTCTGTTTTGATTCAGGCGAAAAAGGCGTTGTTTTTTCCACTGGAGAATGGTAAAGTTTACATAGGAAACTAGATCCGCCGAAAGAGGAGGAATGCGGCATGATCCGAGTCGATGACACATCCATTTACAACACCATATCCAGGGAACAGATGACCACGATGGTACCTCGTCTGAAGGTGGCCTGGGAGACCCTGCAAAAGGGCACCGGCGCGGGAAAGGACTTTCTGGGCTGGGTCCGACTGCCGGTGGCCTATGACCGGGCGGAATTTGCCCGCATCCAACAGGCGGCGAAAAAGATTCAAGAGGATTCCCAGGTGCTGGTGGTCATCGGCATCGGCGGCAGCTATCTGGGTGCCCGGGCGGTGGTGGAGCTGCTCCAGAGCCCCAACTACAACCTCAGGCAGAAGGACACGCCGGACCTGTACTTCACCGGTAACACCCTGTCCACCGACGCAGTGCTGGAGACGCTGGAGCTGATCGGGGACCGGGACTTTTCCATCAACGTGATCTCCAAGTCGGGCACTACTACGGAACCGGCCATCGCCTTCCGGATTTTCCGGGCGGCGCTGGAGCGGAAGTACGGCAAGGAAGAGGCGGCCCGGCGGATCTACGCCACCACAGACCGGAGCCGCGGCGCGCTGAAAACTTTGGCGGACGCCGAGGGCTATGAGACCTTCGTGGTGCCCGACAACGTGGGAGGCCGTTACTCGGTGCTCACGGCCGTGGGACTGCTGCCCATCGCGGTGGCGGGCGTGGATATTACGGCGCTGATGGCGGGCGCTGCCGACGGGCTGGTATCCTTTGGCCAGGACAGTATGGACAACCCGGTCTGGCGCTACGCCGGGGCCCGGAACGCCCTGTACAAAGCGGGTAAAAAGATCGAGATTTTAGGCTGCTATGAGCCCGCCTTCCGCTTTATGGGCGAGTGGTGGAAGCAGCTCTACGGCGAGAGCGAGGGCAAGCAGGGACGGGGCATTTTCCCGGCCAGCGTAGAGCTCACCGCCGATCTCCACTCCATGGGCCAGTACATCCAGGAGGGCGAGCGGATGCTCTTTGAGACCATCGTGGACTTCCAGCGGCCCCGGGGCCGCGTGGTCATCGGCGAGGATGCCGACAATCTGGACGGACTGAATTTTTTGACGGGAAAAGACCTGAAATTTGTCTGCGATCAGGCCATGCTGGGCACCCGATTGGCCCATGTGGACGGTGGCGTGCCCAATCTGGTGATCCAGGTGGAGACGGTGGACGCCTACCACGTGGGACAGCTGATCTACTTCTTTGAGCTGGCCTGCGGCCTGTCCGGCTATCTGCTGGGGGTGAATCCCTTTGACCAGCCCGGCGTGGAGGCCTACAAGAAGAACATGTTTGGCCTGCTGGGCAAGCCCGGCTACGAGGCCCTGGGAGCGGAGCTGAACGGACGGCTGCGGAAGGGCTGAGCTGCCGGAGATTTACGGAAAATTCATGGAATACAATATTGATAATTTCAGTACGATATGGTAGAGTAGAGGTACAAAAAAGCCCCACGTCAACAGGGGTAAGCGGAAAAAGGAGTGACGAATCATGGTAAGAGTCATCATGGATGACACAGGCTCCGGGAAGACCAAGCAGCTGATTGACCTGGCCAATGCGGCCGTACAGACGGAACACGGCAACGTGGTTTGCATCGAACCGAAGAAGGAACTGACCTACGATATCGACTACAACATTCGTCTGATCGCCTCAAACGAGTACACACTGCCCACCTATGAGGTGTTTCAGGGCTTCCTGTCCGGCATCTATGCAGGCAACTATGATATTACCCACGTCTTTATTGACAACCTGACCAAGATTATCCGCTGTGACGACGAGGAACAGGTGGAGCGGTTCCTGGACTGGCTGGAGGACTTCAGCGAGAAAAACCGGATCAAATTCACCATCACCATGTCCGCAAAGGCCCAGCTGGCTGCGGACGGCATCAAGAAGTACACCTGATTGAAAACCCATATGCGACTGCCCCGGACCTCGGTCTGGGGCTTTTTTTGACCACGGAACATGTTCCGGAACCGGCACAATTCCCTTGACAAGGGCGGGAAAAGGCGATAGCATAAGAAAAAGCCGAGAGGCTGAACAGAATCACAGGGGCGCTGCGGGCATCCGCGGCTGAGATCGGAGCGAAAGGCAGCTCTGAGCACCCTAGAACCTGATCCGGGTTATGCCGGCGTAGGAAGTGGATTCACGGTGAAACAGGACCTGTTTCATCACGACATCCAAACAACGGCGCCGCTCTTTTTGAGACGGCGCTTTTTTCGGCTGCACCCAACACGACAAGGAGGTATTTTTACTATGGCAGCACAAACCAACAAAACGCATCTGGCGCTCCGGGCCCTCTGCGAAGGGGCCGTTATGGTGGCGCTGGCCCAGATTCTGGGCTATCTGAAGCTCTACGAACTGCCCCAGGGCGGTTCCATCACCCTGTCCATGCTCCCCATCTTCTTCTTTGCGGTCCGCTGGGGACTGAAGGACGGCCTGCTCTGTTCCTTCGTCTTCGGTATTTTGCAGCTGCTGCTGGACGGCGGTTTCGCCATCGGCTGGCAGTCCATGCTGGGTGACTACATCATCGCCTTCGGCGTGCTGGGCCTGGCCGGTCTCTGCGCCGGAAAGAAGTGGGGCGTCTTTGTGGGCACCGTCATCGGTTCGGTGGCCCGGTTCCTGGTCCACTGGGTGGTGGGCGCCACCATCTGGGCCGAGTACATGCCCGATGAGTTCTTCGGCATGACCATGACCACGCCCTGGTTCTACTCCGCCCTGTACAACGGCAGCTACATGCTCATCGACATGGTGGCCTGCCTGGTGGTGTTCGCAGTCCTGTACGTGCCCATGCGGAAGTACCTGCTGGGACAGGATCTCCAGCGCTGAGAAACTGCGGTTGTTCCGACAGACAGAAAAGTGCGTTTCGGTTGGGAAACGCACTTTTCCTTAGACATTTGAACCACATCTCATCCGAAGCGGAACCCACTCGCCTAGGTATCCGTGCCCGGAGGAAATGAAAGCCAACATATGAAAAAAGGTCCCGGCCTGTTCGCGAAGCGTTACACAAAAGCCGGAACAAAAGAACGGTGTTACCGTCTTATGTTACCTAGTATACCCCATTTCCTGGCAGTGTCAAGTCAGTTGGGGCATTTTTGTGAACCTTTTCACAAAAATGCCCCAAACAGCCAATCCATTCGGGATTTTGTACCAAAGGACAGGGATCCGCTCAGGTGGTGGGCTGCAAGATCATGCTGTTCCAGCCCAGAATATCCAGCACGGCCACAAAGCTGTCCACCAGATTCACCAGCCAGGCCTCCCGGCTCCTGGGCAGGGCCTTGCACATGGGCCACATGTGGCTTTCGATGATGTTCTCTTCCTTCCCGGTCAGATAGGTCAGGGCGCGGGCATTTTTTGCGGCCTGCTTGGGATGGTTCCAGGCGTGGCGCAGGAAGAAGAAGGGCCCGGCGGGACAGCTCTTTTCTCCGGAGTACAGGTCGTGGAGCAGGCCACAGCGTGCGGCGGCCCGGCAGTCCAGCCCGAAGGTACGTGCAACGCGGAAAGCCAGCTGAGAGACCAGCAGAGCGTGCTCATAGCGGCTGACGCGGTGATGATGAGAGTAAGCTTGGAGGGACTGGACCTCCGGTGTGTTGAGCAGATCGCCCACTTGATAGGTAAATTCCACCTGCCAGGCGGAACAACAGGTTTCCATAAAAAATCGCCTCCTGATGCTAAGGATAGCACACCGGAGGCGATTTGTCTTGTGGAAATTGACGCTATCAGGGATTATTGTGCAGATTGCTGAGAAGCCTCAGCAGAAGAGGAGGCGTTTGCAGCATTTTCAGCCTCCGTGATGGCGTTGATGATGTCCTGGAGGGAGCTCAGCTTGTCGTAGAAAGCGTTAGTATCCAGCTTTTCCAGGGCGTCAGAGGTGGAGATTTCCGCGCTCTGAGTCCACTCGTCCAGCAGGCCGCTGTAGGTGTCCTCCTGGTAGCGCTCCTTTAGAGTCTCGTCGTCGATTTCCTCGGGATCGGGCTCAATGCGCATGATGATGTGGTAGCCGTAGGAGCTCTCCACCACCTCGGGGGTGACTTCGCCCACCTCCAGCGCGGCCACTGCGTCCTCGAACTCGGACACCATGTCGCCGCTCATAAAGGTGTAGCCGTCCGGGTACTGGGCCAGACCGCTGTCCTCCGAGTGCTCGTTCATGTACTGGTCAAAGGTGGACGCCTGATCGTCGCTGGCCAGAATCTTGTCCAGATAGCCCTGAATGGTCTTTTTGGCCTCGGCCTTCTCCTCGTCGCTCATGCCGGAGGTCTGGATCAGGATGTGCTTGGCGCCGAACACGTTGTCGTCATAGTAGTCCTGCAGGGTTTCCTTGTTGGCGTAGTACTTGCCGCCCTCCTCAAAGAGCGCGGTCTGAAGGGCGTCAGAGTAGCTGTAGTTGGTGAAGGTGAATTTCAGGCCATCCAGATCGGTGGCGTAGTAGAGCAGGGTGTTGGGATCGGCGCTCTCCTCCATGTTGTCCAGAGAGGTCTGGGCGTCCTCACTGAGCTCCACCTTCTCCTCCTGGGCCTTCTGGGTGGCGACTACCGAGGAGATCAGCGTGTTCTCGGTCTGTTCCTGGACGTAGTCGGCGTAGGTGGTGTCCTCGTCGTACTGATCGGACAGGCTGAAGTCCTCGCCGCCGCTGCTCTGATAGTAGTATTTCAGGTAGCTGGCGTAATAGGACAGCCAGTAGAAGTAGGCGCTGGCAGGGACGTCGGTGCCGTTGATGGTCATGACAGTGTCGCCACAGGAGATGGCGCCGCCGGTGAGGTAGCTGTCCACATCCTCCTGGGCGGCGGTGGGGACCTTGGCCTCGTAGGTGTCCGGAGCGCTGGAGTCGAGGGCGGGAGCGTCACAGCCGGTGAGCAGGGAAAAAGCCAGGGCGGCGGTCAGGCCGCCGGCCAGGATTCGTTTCAGCATAAAACATCAAGTCCTTCCTTTGCTGAGTTCAATGGTCAAGATAGTATTATCCTAACAGCAATGGGTAGAGAATGCAATGTTAATCTCCACTTTCTTCCGGTTTTGGCTGGGGCGCCGCCTGCGCGTAGGCATCCAGCAGCTTCCGGGACCAGGCCAGCGGATCCTCCTTGGGCTTAAGCTTCAGGGTGAGAACCGGGACGTTGTTTTTGTCCGGAGCGAAGACAATTCGTTTTTTGAAGGGGGGCAGGTCGCTGACCCGGGCAATCTGCTTCACATCAAAATCCTTCAGGGTGAACCGGATGGTGTCCCCCTTCTGGGCGATGTCCTGAATGCCCAGAGTGGCGGCGGTGGCCCGGAGCAGGGCCACGGAGATCAGGTTGTTCACCGGCCGCGGCGGGTCACCGTACCGGTCGATGAGCTCATCCACCAGGTCGTCGGCGTCCGCCTCACTGCGGATGTGGGCGATGCGGCGGTACAAATCCATCCGCTGCTCGGCAGAGGGTACGTAAAAGGCGGGGATGTTGGCGGAGACCACCAGATCGGCGGTGACCTCCTCGGTGCGCACGGGGGTCTCGCCCTTTTCCTCCAGAACCGCCTCTTCCAGCAGCTTTAAGTACATGTCGTAGCCCACGCTCATCAGGTTGCCCGACTGCTCCCGGCCCAGCAGGTTGCCGGCGCCGCGGATTTCCAGGTCCCGCATGGCGATCTTGAAGCCCGCGCCAAAGGCAGCGAACTCCCGGACAGCGGACAGCCGCTTGGTGGCCACCTCACTGAGGACCTTGCCCTTGCGGTAGGTGAGGTAGGCGAAGGCCCGGCGGGAAGAGCGGCCCACCCGGCCCCGAATCTGGTGGAGCTGGGCCAGACCCATCCGGTCGGCGTCCTCGATGATGAGGGTGTTGACGTTGGGAATGTCGATGCCGGTTTCAATGATGGTGGTGCACACCAGTACCTGAATTTCGCCGTCCACCATCCGGTTCATGACCCCGGAGATCTGCTCTTGGGACATCTTGCCGTGGGCCACCTCCACCGAGATGGTGTCGGCATCCAGCAGGGCCCGGATTTTCCCCGCCGTCCGGTCAATGGACTCCACCCGGTTGTGGAGGTAGTACACCTGACCGCCCCGGCCGATCTCCCGGCGGATGGCGTCGATGAGCACACCCCACTGGTGCTCCAGCACGTAGGTCTGGACCGGCTGACGGTCCTGAGGTGGCTCGTCAATGGTGGACATGTCCCGGAGGCCGGAGAGGGCCATGTTCAGGGTCCGGGGAATGGGGGTGGCGGACAGGGTGAGCACATCCACCTGCCGGGCCATCTCCTTGAGCCGTTCCTTGTGGGTAACCCCGAACCGCTGCTCCTCGTCAATGACCAGCAGGCCCAGGTCCTTGAACTGGATGCCCTTCTGGAGCAGCCGGTGGGTGCCGATGAGCACGTCCACAGTCCCCTCGGCGGCGTCCCGGAGGATGGCCTTGGAATTTTTGCTGTTCTGGAACCGGGTCAGCACGCAGATGCGCACCGGGAAACCACGGAACCGGCGGGTGGCGGTCTGGAAGTGCTGCTGGGCCAGGACGGTGGTGGGCACCAGAATGGCGGCCTGCTTGCCCTCCATCACGCACTTCATTACTGCCCGCAGAGCGATCTCGGTCTTACCATAGCCCACGTCGCCGCACAGCAGCCGGTCCATGGGTACCGGACGCTCCATATCTGCCTTGATCTCGGCGATACAGCGGAGCTGGTCCTCGGTCTCCTGGAACTCGAACTGGTCCTCAAACTCCTGCTGCCACGGGTCGTCCGGGTGGAAGGCGTAGCCGGGCTGGTGCTGGCGCTGGGCGTAGAGCTGAATCAGCTCCTTGGCCATCTCGCGGGTGGCCTTTTTGGCCTTGCTCTTGGCCCGGGCCCAGTCGGTGCCGCCCAGCTTGGACAGCTTGGCCTTCTGGGTGCCGTCTGCGGCCTCGCCACCGCCGATGTACTTGCTCACCAGGTCCAGCTGGGTGGCCGGGACGTACAGTGTGTCCGCTCCGGCGTAGGCCAGCTGGATATAGTCCTTTTCCACCCCGTCCACCTGCATCTTGGACAGGGCCACAAACCGGGCGATGCCGTACTTCTCGTGGACCACCAGGTCCCCGGGGGACAGGTCGTTATAGCTCTGAATTTTCTGCCGGTTGGTGACGGCCTTGCGCCTAGGGGCCTTCTTTTTCTTGCCGGTGGCGGCAGTTCCCTCGGAGATCACCGCGTAGCCCTGATACTCCATGCCACTGGACAGTCCGCCCACCGCCAGCACAGTGGTACCCGGCTGAGGCAGTTTTTTCAGGTCCAGGTCCAGTCCCGCAATCACGCCCTGTTCCCGGAGCAGGTCGGAGAGGGCCTTGGCCCGGCCCTGGCTGGGACAGAGGACGATGGAGGCCATACCGGTGTTCTGGTAGTGCTTCAGGTCGGACACCGCCGTCTCCAGGCTGTCGCCGAAGCCGGACAGCTGCCGGCAGGAGAAGGTCACCGTGTCTCTGGGCGGGACCGGGTAGCTGGAGGTCAGGAAGGTGTCCAGATACAGGTTGGGATAGTGCTCTGCCAGCTGCTGGGCCAGCTGGCCCGGGTCGGCGCAGTAGCTGGGGCCCTTGGCCCGGAGGGCGCCGGCGTCGATGAGGGTGGTCTGGTCCTCGTTGACCCGCCAGAGGAAGTGCTTGGCGGCCTCCATGTACCGGCCCGACTCCGCCCAGAACACAAAGGTGTTTTCAGGCAGGTAGTCCGCGCCACAGGCGAAGTCCGGGTAGATCAGATCCAGGTACCGGTCCGCCGCCGGGAAACTCTGCAGGTCCGCCAGCTTCCGGCTGTCCGCCTCCATGGTGTTCCAGAGGGTTTGCAGAGACTGGGGCGCGTCGGATTTCTTCATGGCCCGCTCCAGCTTTAATTTTTCCTTTTCGATGGCGGCGCAGAGCCCCAATATGCCGCCCGGCGCCAGCTGGGGCAGAGCCTCGGCGGCGGGAAGGAAGGTGGCCTCAGTGATGTTGGTGCTCCGCCGCTGGGTAGCAGGATCGAAAATACCCATGGAGTCCAGCTCATCGCCGTAAAAATCCGCCCGGACCGGGGCCTCCGCCTCCGGAGAGTAGAGGTCCAGGATCCCGCCCCGCAGGGAGAACTGACCGGGCCCCTCCACCTGACTGCACCGGCTGTAGCCGGCGGCAGTCAGCCGTTGAGCCAGGTCATCCAGATTGTACTGGTCGCCCAGACGAAGCGTGAGGGCGGCCCGGTCCAGAATCTCCGGCGGCATGGTCCGCTGGAGCAGGGCCTCCGCCGTAGCCACCACCAGAGGTGCCCGGCCATGGCGCATGGCGTGGAACAGGCTCAGCCGCTGGTGCTCCCACTGACGGGAGGCGGTGGCGTCGTAAAAGACAAACTCCCGCCCGGCCAGCAGCTGGACCTCCTCGCCGGTGAAGGCGGCCAGGTCGGACTGGAGCCGCCGGCCGTCGGTCTCGTCGGCGCAGAGCAGCAGCACACTGCAACCGGTCACGGCCCGGGCCGCGGCGGCGATGTGGGCACGGTGGACGCCGGACAGGCCGGACACCGCCACAGGACAGCGGCCCGCCTCAACCTGGGCCATCAGCTCGGTAAATTCCGGTTGTTGTATGAGAATTTTGGTTAACATTTGCATAGCTTTATCCTCAACTGTGGAAAACACACGACAACACCCCCGGAGACGATTGGTCCCCGGGGTCGCATTTAGCGCCAAAGGCGAAAGTTTGGGTCCACCCTTTTCAAAAGGGTGGCAGAGTCCAGAGACTGCGTCTCTGGTCGCACTCCGCAGAGTGCGAAATCTCCAGGATGTAAAAGCGCAGGAGGGCAGACCAAACAAAGTTTGGTCGTAGGGAACCCACGCAAGGGGTTCCCTGTACTACAGCCTATACTGTGGTTTGTGTCACTGGTATCACTCAAGTATAGGAGATCGTTGTCGCAAAGGCGAGCGTGTTCCGTCGAGTCAGTTAAATTTGGCCATGGCCCGGTCCATGCCCTGAGAGAGCAGGCACTCGATGGCGTCGCAGGCCCGGTCGGCGGTCTCGTCCATGACCTTGGCGTCCTGAGGAGAGAAGTGACCCAGGACCCAGTCAACCAGATCGTAGTCCGGATGGGGCTTTTGGCCCACACCGATCTTCAGACGGGGAAACTGATCGCTGTGGAGCTGGCCGATGATGGAACGGAGCCCATTGTGGCCGCCGGCACTGCCGTGACGGCGCAGGCGCAGCTTGCCCACGGGCAGGGAGATGTCGTCACAGACCACCAGTACCCGCTCCGGCGGGATTTTGTAGAAAGCGGCGGCCTCCCGAACAGCCTCACCGGACAGGTTCATATAGGTGGTGGGCTTCATGGCCAGCACGTGGACGCCGCCGTAGTCGAAATCCGCCACCCAGGACTTGAACTTCACCCGCTGAATGCGCTTTTTGACCCGGCGGGCCAGGGCGTCGGCGGTGCGATAGCCCACATTGTGGCGGGTGTTGTCATACTGATCGCCGGGATTGCCCAGAAAGACCAGCAGCCAGGAGATGGGCTGGCGGGAGCGATTGAAAAAAAACATAGCAGTACCTCCGGAAAGCCGGATAGGGGGTGCTGCGTGGTACAGCACCCCCTGGGATGATATGGTGTGTGGTTGTCCTCAGCGGAACAGGGTGGACAGAGAGGTGTCGCTGTAGATCCGGCCGATGGCTTCGGCGAAGACCTTGGCCACGGAGATATAGTGGATCTTGTTGCTCTTCATGCGCGCAGGCTTGGGGATGGTGTCCAGGAAGACGACCTCCTCCAGCACGGACTTCTCCAGCCGCTCCAGAGCGGGACCGGACAGGACGCCGTGGCTGGCGCAGGCGACGACGCTCTTGGCGTGGCCGATTTCGATGAGGGCCTTGGCGCCGTTGCAGATGGAGCCGGCGGTGTCAACCATGTCGTCCAGCATGATGACGTGCTTGCCGGTGACGTCACCGATGATGTTCATGACCTCGGAGGAGTTGGCCTGCTGACGGCGCTTGTCCACGATGGCCATGGGCATGTTCAGCTTCTGGGCGAAGGCACGGGCACGGGCCACAGAGCCTACGTCAGGGGAGACCACCATGGTGTCGGCGTGGCAGTCGGCGTACTTGTGGGCGAAGTAGTCCACAAACAGGGAGTTGCCCAGCAGGTTATCCATGGGGATGTCGAAGAAGCCCTGAATCTGGTTGCAGTGAATGTCCATGGTCAGGATGCGGTCGGCGCCGGCCTGGGTCAGCAGATTGGCCACCAGCTTGGCGGAGATGGGATCGCGGGGCTTGGTCTTGCGGTCCTGACGGGCGTAGCCGAAGTAGGGGATGACGGCGGTGATCCGGCCGGCGGAGGCCCGCTTCATGGCGTCGATCATGATCAGCAGTTCCATCAGGTGGTCGTTGACCGAGCGGTAACCTGCCGCACCCTTCACGCCGTCGGCGCAGGTGGACTGGACCAGGAATACGTCGCTGCCGCGGACGGTCTCATAGGTGGAGACAAAGCTCTCACCGTCGGAGAAGGTACCGCACTCCGAGTCGCCCAGAGGCAGTCCCAGCTCCCGGCAGATGGCCTTTGCCAGTTCCGGATTGGAATTGCCGGAGAAAATTTTGATGTCTTTACCGTGGGTAATCATGGGTTATCATCTCTCCTGTCTTTATGTTTCTCCTATTTTGTAACAGATGAACGGTCCGCGTCGGATACCGAATGGGATACCGGTCAGGGGTTGGACTTCTTGGCACGGTGCCGGGCGGCCCAGCCCTCTTTGTACGCGGGCTCGACCCGGCCGATGGCCAGGGCGTCCGCAGGAACCGGACCGGTGAGGGTGGTACCGGCGGCGGTGTAGGCGCCGTCTCCCACCTGGCAGGGGGAGACCAGATTGGTGTTGCAGCCGATGAAGACATTGTCACCAACGGTGGTGCGGTACTTGAAGTTGCCGTCGTAGTTGCAGGTGATGCTGCCGCAGCCGAAGTTGCAGTGGGCGCCCACGTCGGAGTCTCCCACGTAGATGAGGTGGGGCAGCTTGGTTCCCTGGCCCAGGGAGGAGTTTTTCAGCTCCACGAAGTCGCCGACTTTGCAGCCGTCCCCGACACGGCTGCCGGGACGGACATAGGCGAAGGGACCGATGTTCACCTCATTGCCGAACTGGGATTCGTTGAGCTGGCTGGCGTTGACCACGCAGCCGTCACCCAGGGTGCAGTCCCGGATCATGGTGTTGGGACCGAGCTCACAGTTGGCGCCGATGACAGTTTCACCCCGGAGGATGGTGTTGGGCAGCAGCAGGGTGCCGGGGCCGATCTCCACGTCCACGTCCACGTAGACGGTGTTCACGTCCAGAACCTGGGTGCCCAGGGACATCCAGCGGCCCAGATTGTCCAGCCGGGCGTACTGCTGCGCCCGGGCCAGCTCCGCTCGGGAGGTCAGAGGCAGCAGGATGGGATCAGGGCCCAGCGGCGGGGCGTAGGCCTCACCACGGAGGGCGCCGTCCAGTCCGTCCCGGATCAGCAGGGACGGGTCCACCCGGAACAGCCCGGACGAGCCGGTGGGTGGAAGCAGGAAGTCCTGACCGGCCAGCTCTGCGGCGGCGGCAAAGGAGAGCCAGACAGGGCGGGTGACGGTGATCACCTGGTCCTGGGCCCCGGCGGCGAACTCGGCCAGCCGCGGATTCAGCTGGGGATGGTCGAAGGGGAGGACGATGGCGTCCGGCGGAAAACAGGCAGCGCTGTCGGTCAAAAATGCGGGCTCCGTAACGACAAAAAACCGCCTCACGCCTGACAACTGTAAGCTCCGGCACAGCCAGGTGGCGGCAGGAGAGAACAGAATTTTGTGCAGCAGAAGCGGCAGGGCAGAACCGTCCGGTTCCCGGGCGATGAAGACAACAGCGCTATCACAATTCATCGGACTCAGTCCCCCTTCGAAAAAAAGTGTCATTGGGTGCCTTCTATTATAACATCTTGCCAGAAAAATTGCACACCATTTCCCGTCTTTTTTCAGAAATTTCCCGGGAAGATTTCGCCAAAATGGACCAAACTACTTGTGCAATCTGTAAAAAAGGGGAGTTGGACGGGAAAAAAGCAGGAAAACTTTGGATTTTCTACAGAGCGGTTTACAATTTTTGTCCGGAACGATATAATAGCCACGACCCCTACCTGGGAGGTAGGGGTCGGCGGTCTGCACGCCGGTCCCGAGCGGTCCGGTATGCCGCAAAATATAGAGAAAGGCAAACGCAGTTTATGATTCAGTTTATTACGCCGCAGCTTTCCGACCGGGAACGGGTGGACTCCTATTTCATGCCCTCCGGATACCGGTGCTGTGAGTACGCATTTACCAATATTTTTGCCTGGCGGGACGCGTTCCAGGAGAAGATCGGAGAGTATGCCGGCTATCTAACCGTGCGCTGTAATGACTCCCGCTACTTCTGGCCGGCGGGACAGGGCGATATCCGCCCCATGCTCAAGGCCCTGGAGCAGGATGCGGCAGCGCTGGGCAACCGGCTGTCCCTGTACTCCCTGACCGAGGGGGAGAAGGAGCGGCTGGAAAGTCTTTTCCCGGGAAAATTTGAGTACACCCTGGTCCGGGACGGCTTTGACTACTGCTACGACATCAACCGTCTGGCGGACCTGACCGGCAAGAAGCTCCACGCCAAGCGCAACCATATCCACCGCTTTGAGGAGCACTATCCGGGCTGGTCCACCGAGGAGATCGGTCCCCACAACCTCCAGGAGTGCATTGCCCTCAACGAGGACTGGGAGGCTGCCGCAGCTGCAGCCGGTCACGAGGACTGGAACGCCCATGAGGGCTGCGAGGCCCTGCGGCGCTGTCTCTACCACCAGCAGGAGCTGGGGCTGGAGGGACTGGCCCTCCGGGGCAACGGAAAGATGCTGGCCTTCACCATGGGCAAGAGCCTGGGCGGCGACACCTATGATGTGTTCTTCGAAAAAGCCTACGCCGACATTCAGGGCGCCTATCCCATGATCAACCGGGAGTTTGCCCGCTGGGTCCGGGATCATCACCCGGAGATCGTCTACCTGAACCGGGAGGACGACATGGGCGAGGAAAATCTCCGCAAGGCCAAGCTCAGCTACCACCCGGATCTGCTGCTGGAGAAGTACATGGCAGAGCTGAAGGAGGGCGAGACCCTGTGACGGCCCGGGAACAGATGCGCCCCACCATCCCGGGGGATGAGGGGCGGATGAAGCTCTTGTGGAAAACCTGCTTCGGCGACGAGGACCGGTACATTGACGGCTTTTTCGCCGGCGGCTATACCCCGGGCCAGGGACTGGTGCTGGAGAGCGGCGGTGAGATCGCCTCCATGCTCCTGCCCTTTTCCCAGGAAATCGTGGGGCCGGACGGGACAGCAATGCCCATCTGGTACGTCTACGCCTTCTGCACCCACCCGGCCTGTCAGGGACGGGGCTTTGGCCGGCGTCTGCTGGCCTGGACGGAACAGCAGGCAGTCCGGCAGGGCAAACGGGGCGTGGTCATGGTCCCGGGCGAACGGTCCCTTTTCGAGTTCTATGAGACGCTGGGCTATCAGACCGGCTTTTCCACCTGGGAGCAGGTGATTTCCCGGGAAAACCCGGCGGAGCAGCTGCCTCAGGTGACCCCGTGTGCGTTGGAAAAATACCAGCAGCTGCGGGCCCAGTGGCTCCGGGATCGCTGGTGGATTCGTTATCCGGAGCGAAGCGGCGCCTGGCAGGCCCGGCTCTGCCGGAACAGCGGCGGCGGCCTGTACCGGATCGGGAACGGTATCGCCGCCGTAGAGTGTTGGGACGGTGCGGTGGCGGTCAAGGAACTGCTCACCGACAGTCCGGAGCAGGCGGCTCAGGCCCTGCTGGCCCATCTGGGCGCGGAACAGGCGCTGATCCGGGGACCGGTGCCCGCCAAACGGACGGCGGGACAGCGGAAGCCCTTTGGGGTGGTCAAGTGGCTGGACCCAGCGGCACAGGCCTGGTGGCAGGGAGCGGAGAACGGCTATCTGGCCTTCGCCTTTGACTGAGGTCAGCGGTTGATCAGAATGAGCCCTGCGATACAGAGCAGGATGCCGATGATCTGGTTCAGGTGGAGTACCTCCTTATAGAGCAGGATGCCCACCACCAGCAGGACGCAAGCCAGCACAGTGTTGGCCACCATGGGGCCGACGGTGATGTCCCAGCCCGCCCGGTAGAATTGAATGTAGCCGAATTCCAGGCCGATGAGGGAGGCGCCAAAGGCAAAGGTGGTCCAGTTGATCTTCTGAAGCTCGGGAAGGAGCTGTTTGGTCTCACTGGTGACAAAGAAGAGGATCAGGCACAGGACGGTTGCCGTCAAATAGGTGACGGTGAGGGCGGCAAAGGGCTGTACGTTGTCCGGAGTGCTCTTGGAGCAGATGTGGTAGCAGGTGTTCGCTCCGACCACCAGCAGCAGGGGCCAAATATAGTTCCACATAACGGTGTCCTCCTTCAACAGGCGAAAAAAATTGCAAACAAGGCTAGCCTTGTTTGCGAAGGTGCTCAAACGCTTTATTTCTATCTACCACGTTATCATAACAGATCATTCCGTCGTTGACAACCCTACCTGTGGGGAAAACGGCGGTTTTTTCTGCCAATTTGCCGGATTCATCGGCTGTTCCAGCCACAGACAGTTGGCGGCGGAAATGGGCGCCCCGTCCAAAGAGTGGCCGCACAGGACCCGGTCAATCCGGTTGCCGGACACCGCGGCGTCATAGGCGCAGTGGAGGTAAATCCCGGCGTCCTGGGCCCAGCGGATCCGGTTGCCGGTGACGGTGACCCCGCGCATCCAGAAGGTGGCTCCGCCGTACTGCTCCTGATACAGCTGGTCCGAGTAGGCGCAGCCGTAGGCCATCACGCCGCAGCCGTAGCGCAGTGGAGAGAAGAGGTTGACCAGGATGTCGTTGTGAGAGATGGTGATCCGGGCGTCCCGGCACTGCACCGCAGCCAGTGGCGGAAGTGCGCCGTTACAGGGACGGAAGTAGTTGCCATCCGCCGACGCGGTCAGGGCGTAGAGGGCGATCCCGGCCCCCACCTGGTGCATGGTATTGCCGTCGATGAGGGTGTCCTGGTAGTTCAGGCCGTAAAAGGCCTCGGCGGTGAGGTGGGAAAAGAGGTTGTTCTGGACCACGATCCGGGCGTAGTACACGCCGTAGACGGCGTTGTGTCCGCCCACACCCCGGCAGAGATTTTGAAACCGGTTGCCGTAGATGACCACGTCTCCGGATACCGTGTCGTCGTAGCAGCCAAAGGCAGGCGCGATGGCGTCGTTGTTGACCACGTCGATCTGGATGGCCTCCTTGTAGTCGCAGCTGCCGCGGTAGGCGGTGTCCAGATACCCGCGAAAGGTGCAGTTCACCACAGAACAGCCCTGAATCCCGCACAGCTCCAGATGGTGGCCGTTGATGGAGCCCAGAAAGGTGACCCCGGTGAGCAGGATGTTCTCACCGTGGCCCAGCCGGATGCTGGAGAACCGGTCGGTTTCGGAGCCGGCGTCAAAGTGGGCCATGTCCACGTCCCAGGTGCCGCCCTCCAGAATCAGATTGCCGCTGGCCGTATAGCCTGACGCGCCGGAGCTGCCCCGGCAGTTGCGGAGCATGGCGCAGTTGACCGTGTCCGCCTTGCGTATGGTGACGCCCTTCATGGACAGCCAGGTGTTCCGGCACAGGTGGAGACACTGGCTGGACTGTTCCGCGCTGTCATAGTAACTGATATAGTACACGCCCGGCGGCAGAGTGACCTTGAACATCACATCCCGATACCGGTCCGCCTGCTCCACGGTAAAGGAGGCCACCAGGTCCAGGACCCGCTCCAGCGCCTGATAGTTGTCCTCCGCGCTGGCCACGCCGGTCTGTAAGCCGGTGACCGTCAGAGGAATCAGGGTGGAGTAGGAGATGACCGCTCCATCGGTGAGATTCCCAGCTCCGGTCCGCCGGTAGCCGGAGAAGTCGGCGGCAGTGACGGTGAGCGTGGTGGGGTAGACCGCAGGTGTGCCCATAGATACCCCGTCCGTCCGGTCCACGGCAGTTTGTACCGCCTGAATCAGGGACTGCCGCTCTGCCAGCAGTCCGGTGCAGTCCCGCTGAGGCCGGGAGACACTGGGGCCTGTCCCGTCCGAGAGAAGCACCAGCCCATCATCCGGACTGGTGGTTTCGGCGGCGTCCGCAGACGGCGCCAGAGCGAGGACGGTGCAGCAGAAGAGCAGGGTCAGGCAGACGGTCAGCAGGGACGCGGTCCGGTGTTGGGCATGGCACATGGGCGGCAACTCCTTTGTGGGTCAGTTGCTTACAGTTTGCCACCTTTCACCAGAGCATATGTCTTTAAAATGCCGATTTGGGTTTTGGCATCGGGAATTTGGTTGTCCAGCACCAGCTCCACTGCCCGTTCCAGCGGGACGGTCTCCACCTCCAGGAACTCATCCGGGTCCAGATGCTGTTCACCGGTGCCGGTGATCCGGCAGGCCCAGATGTGAATCTGCTCGGTGCAGTAGGCGGGGGTGGCGTAGGAACGGCCCAGCGAGATATAGGTGTCGGCACGGGTGCCGGTCTCCTCCAACTGTTCCCGCTTGACGGCGTCCAGCGGGGTTTCGCCGGGTTCCAGCTTGCCCGCCGGTAGCTCCAGCAGCACGTTCTGGAAGGGATAGCGGAACTGGCGCACCATCAGCAACTCATCCCGCTCATTCAGCGCCGCTACAGTGACACCGCCGGGGTGTTCGATCACCTCACGGATGCTGGTGTGGCCGTTGGGCAGGCGGATCTGATCCACTTTCAGGTTGACCACCCGGCCGCTGAAGATGTGCTGGCCGCCGATACGGTCTTCATGCAGCTGCATTTGATCCATTGGCATACACTCCTTTTCTTTTCGGTTTCAAACAAAGCATTTTGCGATTTTTTAGTGATTGCTCTCCAGGAAATAGGTGGCCTCGCAGTCGGCCACGCTCAGGGCGAAGGCCAGCGGGTACATCTGAAAGGCCTTGCCCACGTTGCGTTTGTCCTCGTCCCCGGAGAAGCCCATGTGGTAGCGGATGGCGAAGGCCTCCTCCCGGGTCAGCCGCAGGTAACCGTTGACGATGTAGACGCTCTTTTCGCCGTGACCGTAGGGCATGGGGTCGTCGAACTGGTAGGTGGGCACCTGGGTCCACTTGCCGTCGGGGCCCTTGACGTTGCGGGTGCCCGGGCGGTAGCAGCCGATTTTGCACAGGTCATGGAGCAGGGCCACAATGGCCACCGTCTCCTCGGAGCACTCCAGCCCGTACAGCTCCTGGACCCGCTCCCGGGCCAGATAGTCCACCAGGCAGTAGTAGACGTTGAGGCTGTGCTCGCACAGACCGCCCTCATAGCAGCCGTGGAAGCGGGTGGAGGAGGGCGCGGTGAAAAAGTCGCTTTTGTGCTCCAGGTAGTCCAGCAGGGCGTCCGCCCCGGGACGTTTGATCTGGGCCTGATACACTTCGATAAACTCTTCTTTGGCGGACATAGCGTGAAAACCTCCTGTTTTTATTCCTGCATATCATGTTCAGTATAGCATATTCCGCCGCCGGAGAAAACGGTTGCTTTCCCCAGATTTCACCTCCTGAAGACCCCGGGCATAGGTTGTTATTGCGGAAGCCCGGGCAGATGGCCTGCGGAACCAGACGGCTTCCCGCGGGAGGTACGCTATGGGAGAAATCATATCGCTGCTGCTCTTTCTGCTGGCCGCCAACCTGGACACGGTGCTGCTGGCCATGAGCTGGAGCCTGCGTCAGCGGCGGTTTTCCAAAAAGGCTGTTTTTATCATCGCGGCTGTCACCACTGCCGCCACCTGGCTGGCGCTGGTGCTTGGGTGCTGGGCCGGGTCACTGATGGCCGGTCCGCTGGCGAAAAAGCTGGGCGGTGCCCTGCTGTTGGCCATCGGAGTCTGGATCCTGGTGGACGGACTCCGGGAACAGGAGGAACAGGCGCCGGTTCCGGCGACCTTAGCCGAGTGCGGTACGGTGGCACTGGCTCTGGGCATCAACAACATGGGTATGGGCGTCGGTGCGGGCCTGGCGGGCCTGGGACCGGGCGTGGCGGCCCTGTGCAACTTCCTGATCACCGTGGCAGCCATGGCCCTGGGAGGCTGGCTGGGCCATCGGGCCGCCGGCACCTGGTTCAGCCGGTGGGCGCCGCTGGCCTCCGGCATCCTGCTGATTGTGCTGGGAGCGGTGGAGCCCTGGCTGTGAAAGGGCGTACATAAAAGAAGCGGCGGGCATTATGGATGTCCGCCGCTTGAGGGTGTCGACAAAGTCGACACCCTCTCGGAAAAATGCTTGCATTTTTCCGAAGCTTACAGCCCAACTGCGCGCCTTCCCTACGGGAACGCACTTGTGGGCCGAGAAGGGAAAAAAGTGACGCACATGTCGTCACTTTTTCGGATTTCATTTTATTCCGGCCTCAGAGATGCCGGAACTCTGGCGAGGCCTTTCGGGATTGTCAGGCTTCCAGTTGTTTGTCTACAGACT
>OLNN01001341.1_pt1 | contig 20688 bp, 12 predicted proteins | sample 1672141 | NCBI WGS metagenome assembly OLNN01 (sample SAMEA3136652, study PRJEB25190) | human gut metagenome | biome: human gut; feature: human-associated habitat; material: faeces | place: Austria | collected 2013 | reverse complement strand
TGGCGCGGATGCCCTCGGGCAGCTCGTAGCCGTGCAGGTCGGTCGAGCGCATCAGAATGGCGTCGGCCTCTTCGGCGGTGCTCACAAACTCGTAGCCCTCACCAAACTCGACCTTGCCGTCCTTGGTAATGTCATCGATGGTTTTAATCTTGCGCATGGAAAACTCCTTAGCAGGTTTTGATCTATACAGGGTGGTCTGAGATGGCTGATCGGCCCGCGCGTTGCGGGCTAGTTAGATCGCGGGCTCAAACTAAGCTGCGCTTCGAAGTCCTTCATGTACGTGGCCAGCGCCTGTACGTCCTCCATGGTGACTGCGTTGTACACGCTGGCGCGCATGCCGCCGACGAGGCGATGGCCCTTGACGTTTTGGATCTGGTGCTCTGCCGCGCCCGCAACAAAGGCGGCGTCGAGGTCGGCGTCGCCGGTGCGGAAGGTGACATTGGCGATGGAGCGGCTGTCGGCCTGCGTAGTGCTATGGAACAGCTCGCTGTGCTCGAGCAGGTCATAGAGCAGATTGGCCTTGGCCCAGTTGCGCTCGGCCATGGCGGCAAGTCCGCCGGTTTTCTCAACCCAACGGAACACCTTGCCGCATACGTAGATGCCAAAGGTGTTGGGCGTGTTGAGCATGGAGCCCTTGGCGGCTTGGGTCTTAAGGTCCATGTACTGCGGCGTCTGCGCAAAAGCGGGGCCATCTGCGATGAGGTCGTCGCGCACGATGACCACGGTCACGCCCGCGGCGCCGGCGTTTTTCTGAGCGCCGGCGTAGATGAGCCCGTAGCGCTTGACGTCGAGCGGCTGCGACAGAAAGCAGCTCGAGACATCGGCGACCAGCGGTACGTCGCCGCAAGCGGGCAGCTCGTGGTACATGGTGCCAAAGATGGTGTTGTTCTGGCAGATGTAAACGTAGTCGAGCCCGTCGCCCGCGGCCTCGGCGGCAATGCGCGCGTTGATGTCGGCCATGTCGGGGATGCGGTCGAAGTTGGTGTCCTCGGAGCTCGCGAGCAGCACGGCCTCGCCGTACTTGTCGGCTTCTTTGTATGCCTTGTTGGCAAAGTTGCCCGTCACGATGTAGCCGGCGCGGCCGCGGCGCATGAGGTTCATGGGGATGCCCGCAAACTGCAGCGTGGCGCCGCCCTGCAAAAACAGGACGCGGTAGTTGTTGGGGATGCTCAGCAGGCGGCGCAGAGTTGCCTCAGCGTCATCGATGATCTGCTGGTACATGCTAGATCGATGGCTCATCTCGAGCACGGACATGCCGCAACCGCGGTAGTCCATCATCTCGTCGGCGATCTCGGCGAGCACGCTTGTAGGCAGTGCGGCCGGGCCAGCTGAGAAGTTGTGCACACGTGCCATCTTCTAGTTCCCCCTCGTAGTCGTTTGGACGTTCGGGATACTTTAGCACAGTGGAGCGCTAGGCGCGACCGCATCACGGTAAAACTCGAGTGCGCCGCTATGATTTACAGGGTTGTTACATGGGGGGAGGGTTTATCTCGAGGCTCGCATCCGATCCGCCTCGGCCTTCGCTTGTTTCCAGGGGCGCACGCGACCGTTGGTGAGGTCGTCGTAACCATGAGCGATGGTACGTTGAATGTGATCTTCGCGTTCCTGAATGGTAGTTAGCGCGCGCGTCTGATCAGAAATAGGCTTTACGACAGGCATATGAAACTTCTTACATAGAATCATATGTATAACTCTATGTTGAGCGTAGCGGAGGGTGGCGTTGGGCGTGTGCGTGCCTGCATTCGTAAGCGCGGTTGTCTGGCAAGTGTGATTTGGGGCGACCTCGTTAAAGTTTCTAAACTGCGAAAATGACCGTTAACCGGATTAAATTTTGTTACTCAACATTTGACACTCTGGGCGTGGTAACTTTTTACCAACAGGTATGATTATTGTCATGTGCGCCGCGCCTGCCTGCCGGGTTGCGGCGCACTTGTGACAGCCTTTGACACCCTTGGAGCGTGTACTGTGGATGTAACCACAAAAAGCGTTCGGGGGGGGGTGCTCACTCGCGAGCAATTCCTCCCGCATGAGATGCGCATCGTCGCTGCCCTTCGTATGCAGGGCGCAAGCGACGAGCAGGTCATTGTACGCGTAAAGAGCGAGAACCTCTTTCAATATCCCACGGAGCGCATGGTCGCCAACCGCGCAACCGTGTGCCTTCGCCGCCTTGACGCCATGGTGCCCACGGACGCCGTATGCGCCGCGCGCGGCATCGACCCCAAAACCGCCGTCGAGGCTGCGTCATCCCTAACCAGGCTCATGGCATCCGGCACTCCCACGCAGGCGGACCAGGCCATCTTCTACAGCATGATCTGCCGCTACGATATCGTGCGCGAGCTCGTGCTCGTCGAGATGGGGGAGCGCCTACAAAACTTCGATTATGCCTTTACGGCGGTTGACCTCAACGCCTTTATGACACGCTTTACCACGGAGTATCCGGACGCGGCCCGCTGGACTGAGGCCACGGTCAAGCGCATTAAGGGCTCGCTCCGCCAGACGCTCCGCCATGCCGGTCTTATCGGCGAGGGCCAGGGCCCGGAGTCCGAGCGCCTGTCACCACTCTTCCTCGATTCCGATGTCGAGCGAGCCTTGGTTCAGCTGGGCGAGCAGTCGCTTATCGCGGCCCTTACCGGCAGGGTGGTGATGTAGCGTGGCTCCCGTCAAAAGCGCCGTCGACCCTGTTATCACCCCGGCGACCGATCTCACCACCAATATCGGCATCCATTCCCGCAAGAGCGTCGTGGCGGCGCATGCCCGCTCCGAGCGCGCCTGTCAGGAATTTGAGCGCCGTGCGCAGCTTCTGCGCGAGTGCCTGTGCAGCGAGGACTTTTTGGCCAACAAGGGCATAGGCAATGAGATCGGCTTCCACACTTTTTGCTATGACCCCGCGCTGGAGTTTGAGGCGCGTGCATTATTTGACACCCTTTCACGCGATGCCGAGGCCGACAAGCTTCCATGCACGCTCAAGGTCGTGAACCTTTACGACGCCGTGCTGGCAATTCTCGAAAAGCGCCGTGTCCTCAAGGCTATCCCGCACCAAGAGGAGCGCCGCGGTACCCAGCGCGTGCTCGAGGACGTGGCCAAGTTCGCCTCGCCCGAGAAAGTCGCCGCGTACATCCTTGAGCAGACCGAGCCGCACGCGCCTGGAGACGTCGTTCTCCTCACCGGCGCGGGCGAGGTTTTCCCGTTCTTTCGCATACACACGCTTCTCCACTGCATGCTTGCGGATTTTGATGAGGTGCCTGTGGTCGCCGCCTATCCGGGCAGTTTCAACGGCTCTTCTTTCCAGCTCTTTAACCGTCTGCCGGCCGACAACTACTACCGCGCCATCGATATCTCGTAAGCACGGCTCCCCGCAGGCAAGTCCCTGCCGCTGGTAACAACCCTTTGCCATAACGTTCCCAAACCCAAAGGAGCACCCATGGACAACACGATCATTCGCGACCTCTTTGCAAAAGACATCAACCGCTCCATCAACGGCGTGGTCAAGGTTCAGGATTCAAAAGATGGGTCCATCCGCCAGGAGCTTGACGAGTACGTGGTGACGCGCGAGTTGCAGAGGCACTTTGCCACGTTCTTCAAGGCCTACGGCGATGCTATCGATGCGCGCACCGACAAGATCGGCGTGTGGATCAGTGGTTTCTTCGGTTCCGGTAAATCGCACTTCCTCAAGATGCTGAGCTACCTGCTCGAGAATCGCCAGATCGGCGGCAAGAGCGCCATCCGCTACTTTGACGGCAAGATCGTCGACCCCATGGTCGCGGCTGCCATGGAGCGCGCCTGCTCGGTGCCCACGCAGGCCATCCTCTTTAACATCGATAGCAAGGCGGGCCAGTGGAAGCAGGGCGATACGGCTCCCACGGCGCTGCTTCGCGGCTTTGAGCGCATGTTCTACGAGGCGCGCGGCTTCTACGGCGAGGACCTCAAGCTTGCAAAGCTCGAGGACTACATCGATTCCCTGGGCAAGACCCAGGAGTTCCGCGAGGCCTTTGAGCGCGTCAACGGCGAGTCCTGGCTCCAGGCCCGCGACACCTACAGCTACTTTGAGGACGACGTCGTCGAGGTGCTGCAGAGCGTGCTCGGCATGAGCGAAAAGGCCGCATGGAACTGGCTTGAGGGTTCTGAGGACGAGGTTTTGGCCCCCGATGTCTTTGCCACAAAGGTCAAGGACTACGTGGACGCTCAGACGGCGGGCCACGGCGGCAACTTCCGTTTGCTCTTTATGGTCGACGAGGTGGGTCAGTTTATTACAAACGACAAGGACCCAAGCCTTATGCTGAGCCTTCAGACCATCGTCGAGGAGCTGGGTGCTGCCTGCGGTGGCCGCGTGTGGGTGATGGTCACGAGCCAGGAGGCCATCGACAACCTGAGCCTGCCCGTGGGCAACGACTTTTCAAAGATCCAGGGCCGTTTCAATACCCGCCTTTCGCTCTCCAGCTCCAGCGTGGACGAGGTCATCCAGCGCCGTGTGCTCGAGAAGACCGCGCCGGCGGCCGATATGCTTGCACGGGTCTACGAGCAAGACACCGCCGTGCTCAAAAACAACTTTACCTTTGAGGGTGGCTCGCGCTCCGACCTTGCCGGCTACGCCAACTCCAAGGATTTTGTGGCCAGCTACCCGTTTGTGGGCTATCAGTTTAAGCTCCTGCCCGACGTGATGACCGAGGTGCGCAAACACGGTGTCAAGGCCAAACACATGTCCACAGGCGAGCGCTCCATGCTGAGCGCGTTCCAGGAGAGCACTCAGGCCATCCAGCATGACCAGACCGGTGCACTCGTGCCGTTCTGGCGCTTCTTCAACACTATCTCCAAAGACCTTGAGCACGGCATCATCCAGGTGGTCGATCGCGCGGTCCGCGCGGCCGAGGACGCAAAGGGCCTTGAACCCTACGACGTTCAGGTGCTCAAGCTTCTGTACCTGATTCGTTACATCGGCTACGTCAAGGCCACGGTCGAGAACATCTCCATCTTCATGATAGACGGCATCGACGTGGACAAGCGCGCCCTCAAGGACCGCGTCAAGGAGTCCCTTGCCCGTCTGGAGCGCGAGAACTACGTGGCGCGCCAGGGCGATACCTATAGCTTCCTCACCGACGAGGAGCAGGAGATAGCGCAGGAGATCGCACGCACCTCGATCGATAACGCGCAGGTGATCGAGTCTATCAAAAAGCGTCTGTTCGACAGCATCTATACCGCGCGCAAACTCAACCGCGGGGCCAACGACTTTCCGTTTGACCGCTATGTGGACGGCTCAATCCACGGTACCAGCATGGGCGGCATGGAGCTTTACGTGGCGACTATGGCGAGCGACCTGGGCCGTGCGGACGATACCGAGCTGGCCTTGGCTTCTTCGGGCAAAGCCATCGTGGTCTTGAGTGACGAGGCGGATTATTGGGAGACGCTCGTCAACGCTGCCAAGATCCGTAAGTACGCCAAGACGCGAAATCTCCAGGAGCTTCAGCCGAGTACGCGCCAGATCGTCGAGTCCAAGATGCGCGAGGCGGCCTATAACGAGAAGGAGGCCGATACCCTTTTGAGCGAGGCCGTGCTCCATGCACGTTGCGCGGTCAACGGCCGCATGGTTGAGGTCCGCGCGGCCAAACCCGCCCAGGTCTTTGAGCAAGTGCTGGCGCAGCTGTGCGATGTGGTCTTTGAAAAGGCCGACTATATCGGCGCGCCGGTCACGAGCGATTCCGATATCCGCTCCACTCTGGCGGGCAACGTTCAAGCGGGGCTCGCTGGCATGGGCGCGGGTAACACGCGTGCGCTCAAAGAGGTCGAGGACTACCTCAAAGTTCAGCACCAGCGCCACCTGGATACCGCTATGGGCGATATCCAGCGCCAGTACCAGCAAAGGCCCTTTGGCTGGCGCGAGGTCGACATCGCAAATGTGGTGGCGCAGCTTGTGGTGGAGCAGCGCGCACAGGTGCTGTTTGGCGGTCAGACGGTTCAAGCTAACGACAGCCGCATGGTGGCACTCCTTCGCAAGGATGCCGATAAGGCCCAGGTGCGCTTGCGCATGCGCATAAGCGACCGGTTACTGCGCGCCACGGGCGAGCTCATGCGTGACCTGTTTGATCTCAAGACCGTGCCCTCCAACGAGGATAAGCTCGTGGCCGAGCTCAAGGAGCGCCTTGAGGACTTGCGCGAGGCGTGTCTCGCCATAGCACGCGACTACTACACGGGCATCAAGCCGGCCTACCCGTATCCCGGCGAGAACGAGTGCGAGAAGATGCGCTCGGAGGTCGCCGACGTCCTTAAGGATCAGAGTGAGTCCGAGGCGTTTTTGACTACGTTTACCAAGCATGAGGACCGCTTGCTCAATGCCAAGGAAGATTTTGACAAGGTGGTTGAGTTCTTCGAGTCCAACCAACGAACAGCGTTTGACCACGCCAAGGATTTCTTGAGCCGCACCGAGGGTATCGAGTATGCCTCCGATGACATTCCTAGCGCGGTTGAGAACGTGGCAAAGGTTCGCGAGATCCTCAAAGATCCCAAGCCCTACGGCCGCATTAAAGATCTGCAGCCGCTTATGAATCCCGTCGAGGACGACATGAAAAAGCTGCTGGGTATCCGTCGCAATGAGTTTTTGTGCCGCATCGAGAATGATCTGCAAGACCTGCAGGCGCAGGCTGAGAGTCAAAAGGGCTTTGTCAATCAAGCCAAGGATGCCATAGCGGATGCCGGCGCCAAATACGAGTCGTTCAAAAACCGTGCCCACAGTGCTCAAAGCCTCAACGAGCTGAGCGTTGCTGCGACTAACTGGGGCGACTGGCTCAGCGCGGCAGCCAACGAGATGTACGACGCCGTGGATGAGGCCCGCATGCGTATGGACAACGAGCGCCGCAGCATCGAGGTCACGAGTACGGGTGAGGTGGTCAAGAAGATCTCCAACAAGGGTGCCGCATCGTCTGCGCCCGTGCCCGCGTCCAAGCCCCAGCGCAAGATCAAGACCGTGCGCCGCGCCGATCTGGCCAAGCCGAGTCGTCTCTTGTCCGCAGAGGACGTGGAGCGCTACGTGGACGACCTGCGCTCTCGCCTTATGCAGGAGCTCGCTGCAAACGACGAGATCCGTATCAACTAACCCGCGGAGCCACCGGTACCAAAGCGCGCACCGGTGGCTTATGGCGTTTAGAAAGGCTCATCAACCATGAACGATTCTGCTCTTAAGAGCTTCTGCACCTGGGCCCGTACAGAGCTCATCAAAGGCGTGGAGGCACAGATGGTGCGCTACGGCATCACCGAACCTGCACCCGCGCCCGTTGGGTCCGAGACCGTCAACGGCCTGCCCCTAAGTCCGGCTGAGATTGAGCAACGCGACGAACTGCTGCGCATGCAGGCGGAGGTGGGTCACGAAGCGCTGCGCGACCGTGCGGCCTACACCTGGTTCAACCGCATCGTGGCCATTCGCTTCATGGATGCACGCGGATGGCTTCCCAGCCGTATGCGCATGCTAAGTCGTGCGGACGGCAGCCATGGCAGCGAGGCCGTGGAGAACGCACTGGACGTGGAAATAACGACGGCCGATACCGATCGCATAGCCGAGCTCAAGATGGCGGGCTTGGATGAACCGTTGTGGCGCTACCTGTTTGTTGCTCAGTGCGAGGAGCTTGCCGATTGCCTGGCGGGCGTCTTTGAACGCGTGGGCGGAGCCATGGAGCTGCTGTTGCCCCAGGGCCTCATGATGGCTGACAGTGTGGTGGGCAAACTCAATGCCATCCTCGCTGACGAGGACTGGCGCGAGGGCGTGACCGTTCTGGGCTGGATGTATCAGTACTACAATGCCGACGTTAAAGACGAGTTCTTCAAGTCCAAGCGCAAGGCAGCGGCGGCGGACATCGCGCCCGCCACGCAGCTCTTCACCCCCGAGTGGATCGTGCGCTATATGGTCGAGAACTCGCTCGGCCGTCTGTGGATGCTCAACAATCCGGGGAGTTCGCTACGCGAGCGCATGGAGTATTACATCGAGCCCGATGCTGAGCACGAGGACTTCATCCGCATTTCGAGTCCCGAGGAGATAACCCTCTGCGACCCCGCATGCGGCTCGGGCCATATCTTGGTCTATGCGTTTGAGCTGCTCTTCCATATGTACGAGGAGCGCGGCTATCGTGAGCGCGAGATTCCCGAGCTCATTCTTACTAAAAACCTTGCAGGTATGGAAATCGATTCCCGCGCGGCACAGATCGCGGAGCTGGCGCTTGCCATGTGCGCCCGCGAGCACGACCGTCGCTTCTTTAGGCGTGGCGTTCGCGCCGACGTTACCGTGCTCTCGAGCATCCCGCTAGGGGAGGACGAGCTGCCGGGTAACAAGAAGCTCGCCGAGGAGCTGAGTCATTTGGGCGAGATCGGTTCGCTGCTCAATCCCTCAGAGGACGAGATCGACGAGCTCAAGGCTGCCGCCGCGAGTTGTTCCGATGACCTTTTTGCCGCTACGGCCAAAACTAAGCTCGAAAGCGCTGCCGCCATCTGCGAGAAGCTGTCCCGTCGTTTTACCTGCACCGTTGCGAATCCTCCGTATATGGGCAGCAGCAGCTTTAACCCCTTCATGAGCAAGTGGGTCAAGAAGAACTACCCCGACGTGAAGAGCGACCTCTTCTCCAGCTTTGTCGTTCGCATGTTCAGTCTCGCCAAGGACCACGGCGAGTGCGGAGTCATGTCGCCTTTCGTCTGGATGTTCATCGGAAGCTATGAGAAGCTCCGCAACGAGATTATCGACAACAGAACGCTTACCTCCCTCATTCAACTTGAGTACTCGGGCTTCGCTGGCGCGACTGTGCCCATCTGCACCTACACGTTTCACAACTCACTCATCAAAGGCTACAAGGGAGGCTACGTGCGCCTTTCTGACTTCGTTGGCGCCACTGTCCAGGCTCCCAAGGCCCTCGAGGCAATCCAAAACCCCGACTGCGGCTGGTTCTACCGCCGCAACGCCGAGACCTTCAGGCAGATCCCCGGCACCCCCATAGCCTACTGGGCCAGTGATGCCCTTGTTGAATCGTTCACAAAAGGAAGGAGGCTCGATGCTGTTGCTACTCCGCGACAGGGCTTGGCGACGAGCGATAATGGCCGCTTTTTGAGGAAATGGTGGGAAGTAGCGCCTTCCAACACATCGCGAGATTGTAGCGGCAGGCCTGAGGCAAAGCAGAGTGGCTCCCGTTGGTTCCCGATTATTCGGGGCGGCTCCTATCGAAAGTGGTGGGGTGACTACGACGAGGTGGTTAACTGGTTTGATGACGGTCGGGAGATGAAGGAAGCAATTCTGTCCAAGTATACTTATCTCTCTACACCTGATTTTGTGATCAAGAACCAGAACGACTATTTCAAGCCCGCAGTTTCCTGGTCTAAAATTTCTTCCAGCCTCGCCTCCTTTAGGTTTGCGCCTCGAGGGATGCTTTTTGAGGTAGCTGGAGCATGTCTTTTTGCGGAGCCGAACGAGCTCCGATACATCCAGGCTTTCTGCAACTGTTCCATTGCCGAAATTGATTTGGCGTTTATGTCGCCGACTCTAAACTTTGAGGTAGGCCAAATCGGTCAGTTGCCAATCATCCAAGATGAGGCTGCCGAGCCGACTGTCTGTTCACTCGTTGAAGAATCTCGCTCAATTTCAAAGGCGGACTACGATTCGTTTGAAACCTCTTGGGATTTTAAACGTAATCCTCTTGTCTAGGTGATCGCCATGGCTGAAAAGAAGAGGCGCAAGCCTGTCGATAAGACAAAAATTGAATATGTCGAACCTAAGCCAAGCTGGATAAAGGCTGTTAAGGCTAATGACCATAACGATGTCATGGGTTCTATTATTCAGTTTTTTCTGGTTGAATCTCCTTGTAAAGGTGTGAGTAGCAGAGGGATATCGCTTCTCGATTATGGATGGGCCGATAGTGTTCCTCCTAAATCCGGGTACCTTCACCGAAGATTATTGGAAGTGGCCAATCTCTGCGATGGGTCGACGCTATTTACGGCCACACGAAAAGAAGAGATGAAAAATAGGTTTGTTGATGCTGATATGCCTGGCAATTTTGCTTCAACTTGTACCTCAAATCGCGTTGTGGCGCTCATCAACAGCAATTTTGTGCTTGATTTATTTCGGATTATTAGAAATTCGTTGGCACATTGTCGCTTTCAATTGGTCGAAAAGAACGGTGTGGATTTCATTGCTTTTGAAAACGGTATGCCAGGAAAAGATCTCATTGGAGCGGATTCATTTGAGGTGAGTTCTCGTTTATTTCTTAAATGCAGCACTCTCATTGATTGGATTGCTGTGGTTAAGTCCGAGGCTATATATGAGGCGGAAGAAATTGCCCGCAAGAAAGAGACCTCAGAACGGGAGTGGGAAAACAAGCGTCAATTGGTTTTGTCTCGAATCTCGAGTGGGTCCTACTCAAATAAAGATGATCTCGGGAAGGACTGTGAGCTATCTAAGCGTAATTTAGATAAATTGCTTGGCGAGCTGAAGGCCCAAGGGCTTATTGCTTATTCACGTTCTAATCGAAAATGGGAACTTACTGGTGACGCAAATCCGTGAGTAAGAGATGCTTCATCTTTGATTGCAAAGAACGGCGTGTCGAATGAGCTTCTAACGTTTTTTATTGCAAAGAGACTCGCTGTCTCTCGAAAGTGACCTTTTAAATGAAATTAGTCGGCGTTTTTAAATGAGAGGGCGGTCAAATATGGCCACTTTACTTCAAGAAAAATACGAGGCTCGCAAGGCCGAGGTCAACGCTCGCTTTGAGCAGCTTCGCGCCAACGAGGAGGAGCTCAACCGGATCTTTGCCAAGATCTACAACATGGAGGGCGAGGTGCCCATCGAGGTCGAGGACAAGTACGTCTCGGTGGCGCGCATCTTCGATACGGCAGAAGAGATTCCGGAGAGCTACAAGGGCAACAAGTACGTGCGCACCAAGCGCGACGAGATTACCTCGCTCATAAGCTATGCCGTGGGCTGCATGTTTGGCCGCTATTCGCTCGATGTCGATGGCCTGGTGCTGGCAGACCAAGGCGCCACTGTTACCGACTATCTGGCCAAGATGCCCGACCCCGCGCATGTGACCTTTATGCCCGATGCCGATAACGTGCTGCCCATCACCGACGACGAGTACTTTGACGACGACATCGTGCGCTACTTTATCGACTTTGTGCGCACGGTGTATGGCGAGGAGACCCTCGAGCAGAACCTCGCGTTTATTGCCGAGGCCCTTGGCGGCAGGGGAGCCTCGCGCGAGGTGATTCGCGGCTACTTTTTGAAGGACTTCTTTAAGGACCACTGCCAGACGTATAAGAAGCGCCCCATCTACTGGCTGTTCGACAGCGGTAAGAAGAACGGTTTCAAGTGTCTTGTTTACATGCATCGCTACCAGCCTGACCTATTGGCTCGCATCCGCACCGACTATGTGCATGAGCAGCAGGAGCGCTACCGTGCCCAGATCGGCTATGCCAACGATGCCCTTGCTGGTGCCGAGCGCGGCGAGCGCGTGCGCTTGGACAAGCGCGTCAAAAAGCTCAACGACCAGCTCAAAGAGACCATTGGCTACGAGGAGAAGCTGCACCACTTGGCAGACCAGATGATTAAGATCGACCTGGATGACGGCGTCAAGGTCAACTACGCCAAGTTTCAGGATGTGCTAGCAAAGATTAAGTAACTGCAGATACGGTAAGGATATTCATGCCCAAGATCGATGTAGAAGAACAGCTCAAGTTGCGGTTTTTGCAACCGTTGCTCGCATGCATGCCCCGCCGTGTGGTGGTTTGGCACGATGCGGACGGCGAGTTTGCTCCTGAGTTTGAACGTTTGGCCGCCGAGGGCTTCGACGGTGCGGGGACTGATGACAGCGTTATGCCCGCTCACGGTGACTTTGAGCGCCCAGTGCGGTTTGTTGAAGCCTGCGAGGGCCGCATGTTTGCCGTCAAGAAGCTCGTCAACCGCGATGACCTTGTGAGCGATATCTTGCTGTATCGCCGTTGCCCGCGCGGCAGGCTTGAGGGTGATTGGCTTGCCGATGTTGAGCTGTATGCCGATCAGTTCCAGGCTGACTATCTTTCGCTTTTGGCCGATCAGCTAGGCATCGAGAATATCGACGCCGTGCGCGAGAGCCTGCGCGAGCACAAGACGTTCTTTGATGCCAAGACCCGCTGCGCTAAGTTTGCCGCGTGTGTTCCGCATGCCTCGAGCGCATCCGATATCGAACTCGGCATCCTTACGGTGATTTTTGGCGGTAAAGAGCTTGGTGACGCGCGCCCCGCGTTTGTGCTGCGTGGCTGTATGACCATGCTGCTGCACGAGGGTCCCGAGGCGCTGGCCGAGTTGGTGGACAAGTACTGCGTGCATGATGTACTCTCTGCCTTCATCGTGCGTTGCTATGGGTTTGATGGGCCGCTTTACGAGCGTGACTCATTGCTTATGCTTGCATCCCATGTGCTCCTTACGGCGGCATCCACCGCGCTTCCCGAGGGAGCGCTCAAGGGGCTTGAGAGCCATGTGGCTCCCGCCTACGGGCCCTATTGCCTTGAGGCGGTGCGTACGTGGGACCAGACCGCCGATACCCAGGCATCGAGCGAGGACCTATTTGAGATTTGCCGTTTGGTTGAGGACGCCCGCGGACTCTTTGCACGGTTCGAGACCTTGCCGATCGATGTGCTGACCTCGCTTGATGTGTTTCCGTGCGTCAATGAGGCTGTGCTCTCGCAGCTGTTCTGCTCGTTTGCGCAAGGTGCAGACCGTGTTGAGGATGCGCGTGCCTTTGTGGCGCGTCGCTGCGACCTAAGCTGGTACCGTCGTGTCGAGAGCTACTTTGACCTGCTTGTCGCTGTGGCCGATATGTGCGCGTTTAGGCAGACGCACGCGGGCGGGTTCCATCTGGCGCAGTCCCAGCAGGTGTGGGATGCCTATTCGTCCGATTGGTATGCCATGGACGCTGTCTATCGCCATATGTGCACCGCGTATCTGCGGGCACGCTCCGTCGAGTGCGATGCGCTCGAGGAACCTGCCCGCGCCGTGGCGGACTGGGCGGAGAATCTCTACAGCAACTGGTTCTTGGCGAATGCCAATGCCTGCTGGGCGGCTGCTGCGCAAGGGGAGTGGGCCGATTGCGGCTACATCGATGGTCCCGCACGGCAGGATGAGTTTTACTGGCATGTGCTGCCCGCCTTTGTGGGTTCTGCCAAAACAACGGTCGTTATCGTGAGCGATGCGCTGCGCTATGAGGTTGCCCGCGACGTTGCGGCGCTGCTCGAGCGCGAACGCGGCGGCAACGTCAAGGTTTCTAGCATGCAGGCGGTCTTTCCCTCCATTACCGAGGTGGGCATGCCTGCGCTGCTGCCGCACCAGGTGCTTGAGCTTGCAGAGGATGGCGCGTTTGTGTTGGCTGACGGCATGCCCACTGCGACGACTCCGCAGCGCGAGGCCGTACTTACCCACGTTGAGCCCACGGCCCGCGCTTTGCGCTCGAGCGCATACCTCAACATGGCGGGAACCGAGCGCAAAGCGCTGCTCAAAGACTCCAGGCTCGTTTATCTCTACCACAACAAGATCGACGCCACGGGCGAGAAGGCAGCTACGCAGGATGACGTTTTCGATGCCTGCGCGGACACCGTGGAGGAACTTGCCGCGTTGGCGCGCCGCGTGTGCACCGACGCCCCGGGCGCGCGTGTTGTTATAACGGCGGATCACGGCTTCATCTACACGCGTCGTGAGCTCAACGAGTGCCAGATGCTCGGCAAGCCAGACCTACCCTTCCTTGACGCTCCTGTCATGCACGGCAAGCGTCATCTGGTGGTGCCCAACGAGGCCGTGGCCAAGCTTTCGGAAGAGGCATGCGAGGTGTTTGTTAATGTTGGCATGGGACGTTTAGGTGCCGGTTTTGAGGGATTTGCCCCGCGCGAGAACGTGCACTTCAAGCGTCCCGGCGGCACTAACAACTACGTCCACGGCGGCATGAGCCTGCAGGAGCTTTGCGTGCCCGTTATCGGATTTTGGCGTGCGCGCTCGGGTTCCAAGGACTTTGTCGATACGCGCGTGGCGACGCTGCGCGTGCTAAGCGAGGGACGCCGAGTGACCAACTCGCTCTTCTCGGTCAACTTGATCCAGGAAGAACCCGCCCAAGGCAAGGTCTTGCCGTGCGAGTATGAGCTGGTGTTTACCGACGCAAGCGGCAACGAGGTGAGCGATACGGTCAAGGCGCATGCCAACAAGACTTCCGTTAATTCGCAAGAGCGCGTAGTGCATGCCAAGTTTGCGCTGCGTGCGGCGGATGGATTCTCGGCAAAGGGTCCGTACTATCTGGTCTGCCGCGAGCGCGAGACGGGCAAGATCGTTTGGCGCGAGACGTACACCATCGCTGTTTCGTTTGCCCCTGTTGCTGACTTTGGTTTTTAGGAGTGTGCCCTATGTTTGATAACCATGACGACGATCTGTGGGAAGTTCCCTCGATTGATGTGGATGTGCCGGTGGAGGGTGTGGTGCCTGCGGAGGCCGCGCCTGCTGCGGAGGCCCCGGCGACTGAGGCTGTTGCGCCTGCCCCGGAGCCGGTTGCTGCCGCGCCCGTTGAGGCTGCGGTGAACGCCGAGGACGAATTCTCGACCGACGGTTATGATCAGGCTGTGGCCGAGGCTCCTGAGGACGACGGCTACGACATGGATGGGTTGGACGGCAAGCTGCTTGAGCACTTTGCTGGCAAGATCGTGCGCAAGGACCTGACGGCCCTTATGAAGCGCGGCGCCAACGTGCCCACCTTTGTGCTGGAGTACCTGCTGGGTATGTACTGCTCAACCGACGACGAGGATGCCGTGGCGGAGGGCCTGGGGCGCATCCGCAAGATCCTCACCGATAACTACGTGCGTCCCGACGAGTCCGAGCGCATTAAGTCCAAGATTCGCGAGCTGGGTCGCTTTACCATCATCGATAAGGTGACGGCCAAGCTTGACGAGTACAAAGACATCTACGTGGCGTCGTTTGCCAACCTGACCATTGAGCCGTTTGTGATGCCTGCCGAGTACGTGCGCGACTATTCCAAGATTCTCCAGGGTGGTATTTGGTGCATTATGAGCATCGAGTATCGTCGTCCCATGGAAGAGGAAGACGAGTTTGGCATGGAAGTCTTTGGCGACGATGCGCCTCGCCGCTCCAAGGCCAAGCGCAAAAAGCGCGGGCCCGAGGACTCTCCGTTTAGCGTGGCGTCGCTCACGCCCATCCAGATGCCCAACCTGGACCTGGACGCCATGATCGAGGAGCGTCAGTATTTCTCGCGCGACGAGTGGCTCAACATGCTGCTGCGCTCTGCCGGCTATGAGCCCAGCGAGCTTTCGGAGAAGGAGCGCCTGCACTTTATCGAGCGCATGGTGCCGCTGATCGAGCGCAACTACAATCTGTGCGAGCTTGGTCCCCGCGGCACCGGCAAGAGCCATATCTACAAAGAGGTCTCGCCTTACGCCATCTTGCTTTCGGGCGGCCAGACCACCACGGCCAACCTGTTCGGCCGCATGAACTCCATGCGCGCCGATCGCGTGGGCTTGGTGGGCCATTGGGATTGCGTGACGTTCGACGAGGTCGCCGGCATGCGCTTTAAGGACACCAACGCCGTGCAGATCATGAAGGACTACATGGCCAGCGGCAGCTACGCGCGTGGCCGCGACCAGATTAACGCCGATGCCTCCATGGTCTTTGAGGGCAACATCAACGACACCGTGCAAAACGTCCTTAAGACCACGCACCTGTTTGACCCGTTCCCGCCGGAGTTTAACAACGATTCGGCCTTCTTCGACCGCATCCACTATTACCTGCCGGGCTGGGAGATTCCCAAGATGCGCTCGAGCCTGCTGACCGGGCATTACGGTCTGATTACCGACTGTCTGTCGGAGTTTTGCAAGGAGATGCGCCGCAAGGACTTTACGCACCATATCGACCGGTATTTCCGCTTCAACAGCGACTTTAACAAGCGCGACGAGATCGCCGTGCGCAAGACCTTTAGCGGCCTTGCAAAGCTGCTGTTCCCCGACGAGGCCATGGACAAGGACGATGTGCGCTGGCTGCTGGACTACGCCATCGAGGGCCGTCGCCGCGTAAAGGAGCAGCTCAAGATTATGGCGGGTGTTGAGTTTATCGACGTCAACCTGGGCTATATGGATGCCGACAACCCGCAGGACGTGCACGTGGTGCGCGTGCCCGAGCAGAGCGAGGACACGCTGATTCCCGACGGGCCGCTGCTGTCCGGCCACGTGTTTGGCGTGGGCAGGTCGCAGGGCGGCGAGGTTGCCGTGTATAAGCTGGAGAACAAGGCCGTTGCCGGCGAGTGCAAGTTTAAGCACGAGGGCGTGGCCTTTAACAAGCCGGTGCGCGATACCCTGGAGGCCGCGTTCGACAACTTTGTGAACCTGGCGAACCGCGTGGCGCCGGGCATGCACATTGGCTCCAAGGATTACCTGCTGTTCTACAACGACCTGCAGAGCAAGGGCCTGTCCGAGGAAGTTTCGCTCGCCGAGTTTGTGGGCCTGTGCTCCGCGGCGTGCAACCGCCCAGTGATGCCCGCGCTGGCGATTCCGGGCATCTTGCGCATGTCGGGCTCCATGGATGAAATCCGCGGGCTCGAGGACATTATGCGCGTGGCCAAAAACGCTGGCGCCAAGCGCGTGATTTTGCCGCTGAGCGCTATCGCGGGCCTGCAGAGTGTTTCTTCCGAGATTATTTCGGGGTTGAGCCCGGTGTTCTACATGGATGGCGATCCCGTCGACGCCGCGAAGAAGGCACTGGACCTGTAGAAGTGCGGGCGAGCGGGTTTGCGTGCGCGTGGGCCCGCGGGCGTGTTGGTGTGTAGTGCGTGAGGAGGCCTTGCCATGGCGGGCGAGCGTTCTGTTGGCGAGCTGCTCGACAAGCTGTTTGGCTTTGAATCGGTGGCCAAGCGTCAGACGGCGCTTGAGCAGTACGATCGCGGGGAGTTGGTGCGCAAAGCACGCTCCCGCGAGCTGCTGGGCGTGCTTAGGGGCGTCGAGGCTTCCGAGCACGCTGCGCGCGAGTCTGCCGTGCGGGCTGTTGATGGGTATGTTCGCCGTGTTGAGAGCGCCGCGCTTGCACGCGCTTGCAAGCAGGCGGGCATTGTTGGACCGCTGCGGATGGAGCGTCGCTATGCTGCCTTTTTGCGCATGGAGGACAAGGCCGAGCTGTTGGCCCGTTTGGAGCAGACGCTTGCGTTTATCGAGGTAAAACTGCGTGCTAATACAGCGGACAGGGTGCGCGCGGCGTACGATGCTGCCAGCGCTTTAGTGCTGCAGGACGTGGCACGTTTGGGTGACGTGCACGTTGTGGATGCTGTGCCTTTGGACGCTGACCTGCTATGTACGCAGTTGGAGCAGATGCCTTGTGCCGCTGATGTGACGGACCTTGCGGGCATGATCACAGCGACGTTTGAGTCTGAGCTGAGTGCGACTGGCCCTCAGCGCGCTGACGGGTTTGTGGACGACGTGGCCGGTGATGTTGCTGGCGACGTGGCGTTGGAGCGCGAGCTTACCAACGTGCGCGGCGCTGCGCAGCGAGCGCGCTTGGCGGCGCAGGCGTATCGGGCCGAGCGCGCCGCTCGCGTTGCGGGGAGCATGGTGGAGCCGGTATCGTTGCCCGAGTCTGCGTGCGTTGCGTGCGAGACGGCGTGCGATGCCGGTTTGCTTTCCGAGCTGCTCGTTCAGGTTAAGAAGTCGTTTGAGACCTACCGTCGTGTTGTTGCCGACGGCGGTTTATTCTGCGCGTTTGGTACGGGCTCGCCGCATGGGGTTTGCAGTGGCTTGAGCTATTTCGATTACGATTCTCGACTTGACGAAGGCGTGCTAGTGGGCGAGTACGATGGCGCTACCAGGCATGATGTTCGCCGTGAGGTTCCGATTCCCGAGCCTGTGGATGAGGCTTCGGCCGAGGGCGGCGACTCGCTCGAGGTTGCCGTGGCACGCATGCGCGAGTTTAACGGGCGTCGCTACGATGGTGTGCTGGATGAGGATCCCGCGCGCCATGTGAATGCGTTTTGGTATGGACTCAAAAAGCTCAGCCAGTATTGCGAGGCCGCTGTACACGTGGACGAACGAGCGTGGGATTGCTTTATCGATAAGGTACAGTTTGCCTACGATGAGCCCGTGGGGCGTTTGGCTGTGCAGATGGACGACAAACAGGTTGCGGCTTTTATTGCCGCTGTGGACGCGCTCGGTGCTAGTGAGTAGGGGCTTGGCTCGATAGGAGGTTGCACCATGAAGATCGACGTTGATGTAGATCAGCTGCGCGAGAGCCTGCTCGATCGCGCGGGAAGCGCAGCGGGCGTGGGTTTTCCCGCTGCCATGCTCGACGTAGTGGATATCGAGGACGAGTCGCCCCAAGAGCTCTTGGCCCGAGCCGTACGCGAAGGCCTCGACCTCCGCGACTTTGCCGTCGACGATGACGCTGAATGATGGCCATCTTTGTTATTGACGAACATATGTTTGTATTTTATACTCATGCTTGAACATACGTCCAACTTCATGGTATAAATTAGGTGGTCATCTCTTAAGAGAGGGCTTCCAAGTGCCGGGGACGTTTTCCCCGGCTTTTTTATTAAGGATTGCCCATGCGAGAGCTGAGTATCTTTATTGATGAATCTGGAAGCGATGATCTTCGTGAAAGATACTATCTTGTGGCCTTTGTTTTTCATGAACAAGATATTCCCATCGCTGAGGGAATAGAGAAATATGAAAGGGCGGTAGCCGAAAACGGATTGCCGCTTCTTCCGTTCCATGCTTCTCCTCTCATGAATGGAAAAGATCAGTTCAAGGATTTGGGCATCAGTGAGAGAAAAAGGCTGTTCTCACTATTCCGAGTTATGTTTCGACATTTGCCCATCTCGTACAAGGTGTTTGTATTCAAGACGCGTCGGTACCGAACTCTTAAACAGATTGCTGATGCGATGCGGCGCGAAATCATCGATTTCATATTCGACAATTTGAGTTGGTTTCAGCAGTTTGATGCTGTAAAGATTTACTACGACGGAGGACAGGGTTCGGTTTCGAGTGCGCTTCACAAGGCAATCGATTACGCTTTGGCTAAAAATGCAGTTATCTATAAGCCGACAACTTCATCGGATTACTATTTGGCTCAGGCCGCGGACTATGTCTGTACCATTGAGTTTACAAGTCTGAAATATCAGGCGAATAAGCAGACTAATACTGACCAGAAGTTTTTTGGTGGTAGTACTGCGTTTAAAAAAGGCTTACTAAAAGAAGTTAGAAAGAAGGCCGTTCCAAATTAGTTACCCCCTGGCCGCTACGATGCCAGTGTGGCAATGACGGCTTCGTCGCCGGCGTATATGAGGGTGTTGCCATCGGGAATGATCGTCTGGCCTTCGCGCTTGAGCATCACCACAATAAACGGATGCTTGCCTTGCGGCACGTCGCGCAGACGCTGACCGGCCAGACGTCCATGGGGCGTTACGGTGACCTCGCGTAGCGTAACCTCGGCACGCTCCTCAAACGTTGGAGCGGCCATCACCAACAGGTCGCCTTCCTCAATCACGGTATCCCCGTTGGGCAGCACCGGGTGCGCGCCATCGCGCAGCACCAGGACTACGAGCATGTCCGTCGCGCTGCCAATATCCGCGAGCAAGCGACCGGCAAACGGATGTCCAGCGCCCACCTTGAGCTTTACAAACGACATGCCGTCTTCGTCGCGGTAGTCGTTAAAGGTGCGGCGCACGTCGCCGGTCGCATCGATCATATCGAGCTTCTTTGCCACCGCAGGCAGCAGCGAGCCCTGCACCACAATGCTCGACACGGCAATCACAAATACCAGGTCAAACAGGTCGTGACCGCCAGGAACGCCGGCCACCACGGCAAAGAGGCTAAACACGACCGAAGCCGCGCCGCGCAGGCCCGCCCAGCTTACGAGCGCAACCTGGCGGGGGTTGGTCTTAAAGGGTGCCAATAACATGCCCACGGCGATGGGCCGGCTCACGAAGAGCATGAACGCCATGAGCGCCAGGCCCGGCAGCAGCATCTGCGGCAGGCGCGCGGGCGTCACGAGCAGGCCGAGCAAGAAGAAGATCGTCATCTCTGCCATCTCGGTGAGAGTGTCAAAGAAGTGCGCCATCTCGACCTTGCCGGTGATGTCGCTCGCACCCAGCACAATGCCTGCCAGGTATACGGCCAAAAAGCCGTTGCCGCCCAGATAGCTTGGAAGCGCGTAGGCGACGATCGCCACAGCGAACAAAAAGATGGTCTGCGCACCTTCGGCCGTTGCATGTGCGCGTTCAATCAGGCGGCCCGCCGCCCAGCCGAGGGCAAGGCCCAGGCCCGCGCCCAGGATAATCTGCTTGGCCAGCAGTGCGGGAATGTTGATGTCGCCGCCGGTCGCGAGTGTGGCGAGCACGGCGGTGAGCATGTAGGCGACGGGGTCGTTGGAGCCCGATTCGACCTCGAGCAGCGAGTCGGTGCCACCTCTCAGCGACAGGCTGTGCTCACGCAGTACGCTAAAGACGCTCGCCGCGTCGGTGGATGCCACGACCGATCCCAGCAGCAGGCCGCCGATCCAGTCGAACCCCAGCGCGAAGTGGGCGAACACGCCGGTGATGCCGGCAGTGATGACGACGCCGAGCGTGCTCAGCAGCACCGCCGGCGCAGCGACGGGCTTGGCGCGGTCGATATTGGTGTTAAAGCCGCCGTAGAACATGATGAACAGCAGCGCCGTGCTGCAGACGG
>OLNN01001335.1_pt1 | contig 20748 bp, 19 predicted proteins | sample 1672141 | NCBI WGS metagenome assembly OLNN01 (sample SAMEA3136652, study PRJEB25190) | human gut metagenome | biome: human gut; feature: human-associated habitat; material: faeces | place: Austria | collected 2013 | reverse complement strand
ACAGTTATTTATGAAAATAAAGTAATATAACTCTTTATTTGCAACGGTTACAGCATTCCCCTAAAAAAGTAAAAAATTGGGGAACTAGAATTTTTACTACAATAAGTCTATTAAATTTATAAAAATGGAGTTGATAATATGCTTGGATATATAATCAGTTTCTTTTTAGGGGCTAATGTTAGCCTCTTTTTATATGCTCTAATTCTATGTGGATCAAGAGCTGATAAAAGAATAAAAAGAGAGGAGGAGAAAATTGAATGAAGATAATAAAATTACAATCGATTTTCATGTGATCGTTTCTTATGGTGTGAGCATCAGTACAGTGACCGATAATCTGATCGAGACAGTCAGATACAAAGTGGAGGAGTTCACTGGAATGGAAATTGAGAAGATTAACATTTACGTTGAAGGCGTACGTGTCATTGATTAAGGAGGATTTTAAAAGTGGAAGTCACTACAATAAATGCTGAACTTTTTGCCAGAATGTTTCTGGCAGGAGCTAACAACTTAGAGGCTAAGAAGGAATGGATCAATGAGCTGAATGTGTTCCCTGTTCCGGATGGAGATACCGGAACGAATATGTCAATGACAATTATGTCAGCAGCAAAGGAAGTTGCAGCGATTGAGAATCCAACCATGGCCTCATTGGCAAAAGCAATTTCTTCCGGATCATTACGCGGGGCAAGAGGTAACTCTGGTGTTATCTTATCCCAGTTATTCCGTGGTTTTACAAAGGTGATCGCAGAATATGATGAACTGACCGTACAGATTCTTTCAGATGCATTTCAGAAGGGAACCGAGACTGCATATAAGGCAGTTATGAAACCGAAAGAAGGAACAATACTTACGGTTGCCAAAGGAATGTCTGATAAAGCTGCCGAGTTAGGAGAGGAGACAGACGACCTCGCATATTTCTGTGAGGAGATCATCAAAGAGGGTGACCATGTTCTGAGCAAGACACCGGATATGCTCCCGGTTTTAAAACAGGCAGGCGTTGTGGATTCCGGCGGACAGGGCTTAATGCAGGTATTAAAAGGTGCATTTGATGCTCTTATGGGCAAAGAAGTGGATTACAAGGTTGAGACAGTTTCTACAGGAAGCAGCAGTCAGGGTACAGCTTCTAATTCTTATATTGACGCACAGGCAGAGCAGGAGATTACCTTTACTTACTGCACACAGTTTTTGATCATGTTAGAGCATCCGTTCACGGAGAATCAGGAGACAGAGTTTAAGAGCTATTTAGAGTCCATCGGTGATTCTATCGTTGTAGTTGCAGATGATGAGATCGTGAAAGTACATGTACATACCAATGATCCGGGTATGGCAATGCAGAGAGGTCTTACTTACGGAAGCCTTACAACTATTATTATTGAGAACATGCGTTTAGAGCGTGATGAGAAGATTTCTGCAATGAAAGAAAAAGAGATGCAGAACACTGCAAATGCAGAGAACGAGATCAGGGCAGCAGAGGGAAATGAGCCGGAAGTTCCAGCAGAGGAAAAGGAGATGGGATTCATTTCTGTAAGCATCGGAGAGGGTATCAATGAGATTTTCCGTGGACTGGGCGTGGACTATATCATCGAAGGTGGACAGACCATGAACCCAAGTACGGAAGATATGCTCAATGCAATCGAGAAAGTGAATGCGAAGAATATTTTTATTCTTCCGAATAATAAAAATATTATAATGGCAGCAAATCAGGCAGCTTCCCTGACAGAGGATAAGAACATTATTGTAATTCCTACCAAGACGATTCCACAGGGCATTACAGCACTTGTCAATTATATTCCGGACAGCACACCGGAAGACAATGCGGAGCGTATGGGTGAGGAGATTCAGCTGGTCAAGACCGGTCAGGTGACTTATGCAGTCCGCGATACTGTGATCGATGACAAAGAGATCAAGAAAGACGACTTCATGGGCATCGGCGACCAGGGCATCGTAGCCGTCGGTACCGACATGGTAAAAGTAACTCGTGATATGATTGCAGAACTGGTAGATGAAGATTCCGAACTGATCAGCATATACTACGGCTGTGACGTGGCAGAGGATGCTGCGGAAGCGCTGGGAAGCTCCTTTAAAGGGCAGAAGCTTGGAACCTTTGGAGATTATGGCATTCTTTCTTTTAACGGCAACAAAATCATCACCTCCTCCGGCGGCGGTATGCTGCTGTGCAGCGACGAAGCAAAGATTAAGCGTGCCCGCTTTCTGGCGACTCAGGCAAGGGATCCCGCCCGTTATTATCAGCATTCCACCATTGGCTATAACTACCGGATGTCTAACGTGGTAGCCGGAATCGGAAGAGGACAGCTGTTGCATCTGGAAGAGCATAAAGCCCGGAAAAATGAGATTTACAGACAGTATAAAGAGGCGTTTGCGGATATCGAAGCGATCACGATGAATCCGATGAATCCAGACGGAGACGCAAACAACTGGTTGTCCTGCATGACGATCGCACCGGACTGCAGCGTGACGCCCGATCAGGTGATGGATGCCCTGGCAGAGTACAATATCGAGACGCGCCCGATCTGGAAGCCGATGCATTTACAGCCTGTTTTTGCAGACTGCGATTTCATTCAGGTTAAGGAAGGCAGGAGCGTTTCGGAGGATATTTTCAATCGCGGTGTCTGCCTGCCCAGCGATATCAAAAATACACCGGAGGATATGAAGCTGATTATCTCCCTTATCCGTAAGGTATTTGAAAAATAGGAAAAGAATATGTATGCAAAGTATATGAAACGGCTGCTGGATATCCTGCTGTCGCTGACGATCCTCATAGTGCTGAGCCCACTTCTTCTGGTGCTGTGTATTCTGGTGCGCAGCAAGCTGGGCAGTCCGATTTTCTTTCAGCAGGAGCGCCCGGGACTGCATGAGAAAATTTTCACAATGTATAAATTCCGCACGATGACGGACAAACGCGACGCAGAGGGAAATCTTCTGCCGGATAAGGACAGGCTTACCAAATTCGGAAAGCTTCTGCGGGCAACGAGTCTGGACGAGCTGCCGGAGTTTTTCAACATTTTAAAAGGGGACATGAGCTTTATCGGTCCGCGTCCGCTCCTGGTTTCGTATCTGCCGTATTATACGGAAACAGAGGCTCTGCGCCATACAGTGCGTCCCGGCCTGACAGGTCTTGCACAGGTGTCGGGACGAAATTTTCTGGACTGGGACAGACGGCTTGCGAAGGACGTGGAGTATGTAAAGGGACTTTCCTTCCAAATGGATTTGAAGGTTTTATTTTTGACCGTCAAGGTAGTCTTCGACCGCTCGGACGTCGCAGAGGATACCAGCCAGGCGGAGGGCAATTTTGCCAGGATCAGGCAGGAGCGGCTTGACAGAACCGGAAGGCTGGAGGCCTGAAGAAGACAGAGCATAATCTGCTCGGAAAGAGGATTCGTATGATCAATATCCTGATTTTAAGCGCCGGCACGAGAGACAAGGTCGTGCAGTATTTTAAAGAAGCCCTTGCCGGAAAAGGAAAGGTAATCGCAACGGACTGCAGCCCCTACGCACCCGCCATTTATGAAGCGGACGAATATGTGCTGGTGCCCAGGATCACAGAGCCCGGTTATCTGGACAAAATTCTTGAGATCTGCCGGGAAAAACAGATCACGGGCGTACTTTCCCTGATCGACCCGGAGCTGTCTCTTCTTGCAGACAATAAGGAGCGTTTTCTGGAGGTCGGAACCGTGCCCATCGTGCCGGACGCAAAGCAGGTGGATATCTGCTTCCATAAATATGCGATGTATGAAGCCTGCAAAGCACTTGGCTTTGCGACGGGACGCTGCTTTCTGGATCGGAAGGAATTCTATCATGCGGTGGAAAACGGCGAGCTGACCTATCCGGTTTTTGTCAAGCCGGAAAGCGGAAGCGCGAGTCTGGACATTCATATGGCTCAGGATCAGGAGACAGTGGAATTTCTCTGTAGCCGTGAGGACGGACTGATGATTCAGGAGTTCATGAACGGACAGGAATACGGTGCAGACGTCTACATCGACATGCTCAGCGGCGAAGTGGTTTCTATTTTCGTTAAGAAAAAGTTGAAAATGCGTGCAGGAGAAACCGATAAGGCGGAATCCTTCCAGGATGAAAAGCTGTTCGCCCTGATTACAGATTTTGTAAAGAAAATGGGCTTTCGCGGTATTATCGATATCGATCTGTTTGAAATCGACGGAAAATGGTACATTTCCGAGGTTAATCCGAGATTTGGCGGTGGTTATCCCCATGCATGGGCCTGCGGCGTGCGCGTGCCGGAAATGATAGTCAGAAATCTGGAAGGACAGACAAATGTTCCGGAAATCGGAAATTATCCGGTTGGGAAGATCATGATGAAATACAATGAGATTATGGTTCGCTGACAAAAAGCTGCAGCAGAAACGAGGAAGGATGAAACAAAGCGTACTGGTGCTTGGAAACAGCGATTCCGGGCTGTATGATTTCCGAAAAGAAGTGCTGATGGCGCTGATGCAGGAGGGCTATGAGGTCCATGTGTCGGTGCCGGATACCGGGTATTTGGAAAAAATCAAAAAACTGGGCTGTATCTGTCATGAGACGGTGATGGAGCGCCGCGGTATGAATCCGTTGAAGGACGGAAAGCTGCTTTTGTTTTACAGAAAGCTGTTAAAGACCATCCATCCGGCGGCGGTGCTGACCTATACGATTAAACCGAATATTTATGGCGGTGTGGCGTGTCGGCTTGCAAAGGTACCTTATCTGGTCAACATTACAGGCCTTGGAACGACACTGGAGCATGATGGACCGTTACAGAAGCTGATCGTTTTACTGTATCGGACAGGAATGTCCGGCGCGGGCTGCGTCTTTTTCCAGAATGAGCAGAATCTGGCGTTCATGCGGCAGAAGGGCTGTCTGAAAAAAAGGACGAAAACCCGGGTGATCTCCGGCTCCGGTGTCAACCTGGAGGAGCATCCGCCGATGCCCTATCCGAAGGAAGATACCGTTCGCTTTGTATCGGTTATGCGAATCATGAAGGATAAGGGAATCGAGGAGCTGCTGGAAGCGGCAAGACGGATCCATGAAAAGCACCCGGAAACGGTGTTCGAGCTGCTGGGCGCCTACGAGGAAGAAACGCAGGCGCGCTATGAGCCGATGATTGAGGACTTGCAATCCAAAGGGATTATGCGTTATTATGGTTACCGGGACGATATGCCGGAGTTTTACCGGCATTGTCAGGCGGTAATCCATCCGTCCTATCACGAGGGCATGTCGAATGTCCTGCAGGAGGCGGCAGCGACCGCAAGACCAGTGATTGCCAGCGATATAAACGGCTGCCGGGAGATTTTTGAAAACGGTGTTTCGGGGCTTGCATTTTTACCCAAGAATGCAGACAGCCTGACAGAGACCATCGAGAGATTCCTTTTGCTGGCTCCGGAGGAACGGGCCGAAATGGGACGTCAGGCGAGAGCCTATGTGGAGGCGCATTTTGACCGCAGACAGGTCGTAACAGCGTATCTCGAAACGCTGGGGAGCCTGATTGGGGCAACCAGATGTTAAAAAAGAAAAACCATATAGAAAAGCGCAGGAAAGCGAGGATATGAAAATGGATTTATATGAAAAGATTTTGGCAGGCGAGGAAAAACTGTCGCTGGTAGGTCTTGGTTATGTGGGTATGCCGATCGCAGTCGCATTCGCCAGAAAGATCAAGGTAATCGGCTACGACTTAAACGCAGAAAAGATCAAACTGTATCAGTCCGGCATTGATCCGACCAACGAGGTTGGGGATGATGTGATCCGCCAGACGGAAGTGGAGTTCACTGCAGATGAGACAAAGCTGCGGGAAGCAAAATTCCATATCGTAGCAGTTCCTACTCCTGTAAACGATGACCATACGCCGGATCTGACCCCGGTAGAGGGCGCAAGCCGGATTCTGGGACGGAACCTGACAAAGGGCAGCGTTGTCGTATTCGAGTCTACCGTATATCCGGGCGTAACCGAAGAGGTATGTGTGCCGATTCTGGAAAAGGAATCCGGACTGGTATGCGGTAAGGATTTCAAGATCGGTTATTCTCCTGAACGGATCAACCCTGGCGACAAGGTACACCGTCTGGAAACCATCACAAAGATCGTTTCCGGTATGGATGAGGAAACGCTGGATACTGTTGCAAAGGTTTATGAGCTGGTTGTAGAAGCCGGTGTATACCGTGCAGAATCCATTCAGGTCGCAGAGGCTGCAAAGGTAATCGAGAACAGCCAGAGGGATATCAATATTGCGTTCATGAATGAACTTTCTATTATCTTTAACAAGATGGGCATCGACACGCAGAGCGTATTAAAGGCAGCAGGAACCAAATGGAATTTCCTGAAATTTTATCCCGGTCTGGTGGGCGGACACTGCATCGGTGTCGATCCGTATTATCTGACCTACCGCGCAGAGCAGATGGGCTATCATTCCCAGATCATTCTGTCCGGCCGCCGCATCAACGACGACATGGGCAAATATGTCGCAGAAAACATTGTGAAAAACCTGATTCGCGCAGATATCGCGGTAAAGCATGCGAAGGTTGCAATCCTTGGCTTTACCTTCAAGGAGAACTGCCCGGATACCAGAAATACAAAGGTTATCGATATTGTAAAAGAGCTGCGTGAGTACGGCATCGAGCCGGTGCTGGTGGATCAGACCGCAGACCGCGCAGAGGCGAAGCGTCTCTATGGAGTAGAGCTGCAGGATATGAGTGCTGTAAAAGATGTGGACGCGCTGGTTATTGCCGTATGCCATAAGGAATTTGAGGGATTGGATCAGGCAGCGATTGAAAACTTCTTTAATCCGACAAACGGCAAAAAAGTACTTGTAGATGTCAAGGGCATCTTAAATCGCAAGGAATGGACACGTGATGACTGCCTGTACTGGAGATTATAATCAGAGGTGTAAATGATCCGAAAATGGAAAAAATTCCCGTTTCCCTGGCTGCTTCCGGTGCTGTTTTTTGCAGCACTGTGGCTGCTTGGAACAACGGGGATCTATAATGACAGCAACCAGTATATTGCGATGCACATTCACCGGGAGCCGCTGTACTCTTTCTTTTTGTGGATTTTCCGCAGCCTGTTTGGGGAGACAAAGTATCTTGATATTGTGAGATTTCTGCAGAACGGACTGGCGGCGTTTTCCGTGATCTGGCTGGCGGAGAGCCTGAAAAAACGATTTGCATTCGGGCAGTGGATGGAAGCGCTGGTGTGCCTGATCTTACTGGCGCCCCACATTATCACGCCGGTGTTTTCTGCGAGCGGACTGGTTTTGTCGAACGGCGTCATCAGCGAAGCGCTGGGACTGCCGCTGTTTTATCTGTTTACAGCGCAGTGCATGAAGATGGTGTATACAAGACAGCGGGGAGCAGCTTTATCCTCCCTGCTGTTATCCTTATTTTTGTCTCTGGTACGCGGACAGATGATGTTCACGATCCTGCTCTGGCTGGTGTTTGCAGGGGCCGTCGTGATCGTAGAAAAAAAGAAGCTGGCGAAACGCCTGTTGATTTGTGTCGTGTGCACTGCGCTGGCGTTTGGCACAAGGACGCTTCTCGTAAAAAGCTACAACCTTGTTTTTAACGGATATTTTATCAATAATACGTTTGGAAGCGTCGGACTGCTCGCAAACATTTTGTATGCGGCGGACGAAGAGGATGCTGAAAGGATTGCCGATCAGGACGCAAGAGTTATGTTTGAGCTTTCCTATCGCCTTGCAAAAGAACAGGGTGCGACGTATCAGGATGCGCCGGAGGGCTTTTTCAACCGGGCAGCGCATCTGGAAAAATGGCATGACGCGATCAAGTTTGAAATGATCGAAGAGCCCTGGAGACAGCTGCATGACAGAGAGGGCTTTATAGACTACATTCCTGAAAATGTGGAATCCGACCGGATTGCGGCAACCATCGTGAAATCCTTACTTCCTGCAGTTCTGGGCAGATGGCTGTATGACTATCTGGCGCTCGTCTGCTACGGACTGATCCGGTCCATCGCAGTCGTACACCCGCTGCTAAACTGGTATGCGCTGACGGCGTACCTCGCCTATATCGTGCTGGCTGCCCTTGCATGGAGGAAAAATCACAATTCCAACGCGGTCTGGCTGGCGGCATTTTCCCTGCTGGCTGTGTTTGCAAACGTATTTGCTACCTCCATGATCATCATGTGCCTTTCCCGCTATGTGATCTATGGATTGCCGCTGTTTTATGTCAGCGGACTGATGCTTTTGTACGAACTGGCGGGTGGAAAAACCGCAGGTGAACTTAAACATTGATTAAGATTCTATGAAGTCCGTTGCAGATTGGCTGCAAAGGGGATATACTGAAGCTGTCTTAATGGAAACAGGCATGAGGAGGAACGAATGTATGAAACGGTTATCAAAAGTATCATGCGGTCTGCTTCTGACAGCATCCCTGCTGATTGGAGCAATGCTTTCAGGATGCGGACAGACGACAGATTATACAGCAGAGATCAAGGAATATCAGAACAAGCTGGAATCCCTTGCGGCGGAGAATGAAGAATTAAAGGCTCAGCTGGGCATTACCGAGACCCAGAGCACAGAAGAGACCCAGACTGCTGCAGAGACAGAAAATCAGTCTCAGGAGATGGTGTCTGAAAACCAGACGGATCAGACCGGAGCCCAGCAGGCAGAGAATACAGATAATTCCGGGGACGAAATGAAGATCCTGGTGCTTGGAGACAGCATCTGGGGCAATTATCGGGATGATACCGGCGTGTCTGCACGTCTTACAGCATGTCTTGCTCAAAAAGGGAAAAATGCGACGGTCTATAACGGTGCCATCGGCGGCACCCGCGCAACCATCAGCCCGGACGATAATGAATACCAGTTTGGTCCTGCCAGTGACTGCTCCCTGGGAAAGATGATCTCTATTCTCCGTGGAAATACGGATGTAGAGATGCTGCAGGGCAAGGCTGCCTATGACGACATCAAAGCTGTGATGAATGTCAAGGATCAGATCGATGTGGTAATTTTGTCCTATGGTATGAATGACTTCTTGGCACAGGCTCCGATCAACAACTCGGACAGACCCTGGACGGGCTTTGGAACGGCGTTAAGCGAGGGCGTAAAGGGAGTTCGTTCTGTTTTCCCCCAGGCACAGATTTTGATCACATCTCCCAACTATGCGTCCTATTTTCCGATCCCGGTTAAAAATATGGGAGAAAAGGCACTCTACAATTATGCGAGCATTGCCTGTGACGTTGCAGTCGGTCAGGGAACGCTGTGCGTGGATACTTACGACAATCTCGGAGTGGATGCCTATAATGCAGATGAATATCTGGAAGACGGCATTCATTTAAATGAAAAAGGAAGAAGCCTGTATGCGAAAACCATTGCATCCTGCCTGCTCTACGGAACAGCGGGTCAGATTTCGGGCAACAATATCGCTTCCTTCAACTGATTGGATCGGATATCAGGGGCAGAAGGACAAAAATACTTCCGGATCATGGCGCAATCCGCGGATCGTTTATCCGAAATAATAGAATGCACGCTCTGCGAGCATTCTATTGTCATGAATAAAATACAGTGCCGCGGCTGCGGCAGAAATGAGAGGAAATCCATGGGATATAAGGATTTGAAATTTGACAAGGACAGTGTATTTCTGGTAACAGGCGGCGCCGGTTTTATCGGTTCCAACCTGTGCGAGGCGATCTTGAACCTCGGTTATAAGGTAAGATGTCTGGACGACCTTTCCACAGGCAATCCGAAGCATGTGGAGATGTTTGAAGGTAATCCGAACTATACCTTTATCAAAGGCGACATCAAAGATCTGGATACCTGTATGAAAGCCTGCGAGGGTGTGGATTATGTGCTGAATCAGGCGGCATGGGGCAGCGTTCCCAGAAGCATCGAAATGCCGATTTTCTATGCGCAGAATAACATCGTCGGCACGCTGAACATGATGGAAGCAGCGAGACAGAACGGCGTAAAGAAATTTGTGTACGCGTCCAGCTCTTCCGTATACGGCGATCATCCCGGACTTCCCAAAAAAGAGGGCATTGAAGGCCATGTTCTTTCCCCTTACGCCCTGACCAAGAAGACAGACGAGGAATTCGGTCGTCTTTATAAGACGCTGTACGGTCTGGATACTTACGGCATGCGCTATTTCAACGTATTTGGACGCCGTCAGAACCCGGAAGGCATGTATGCCGCTGTTATTCCGAAGTTTTTAAAGCAGCTGTTAAAGGATGAAGCTCCGACCATCAACGGAGACGGCCGTCAGTCCAGAGACTTTACTTATATCGACAATGTAATCGAAGCGAACTTAAAAGCCTGCCTGGCTCCGAGCGAAGCAGCAGGAGAAGCGTTCAACATCGGTTCCGGCGGCAGAGTATATCTGATCGATTTATATTATGAACTCTGCGAAGCCCTGGGCAAAAAGATTGAGCCGGTCTTTGGTCCTGCCAGAAAGGGAGATATCCGGGATTCCAACGCGGACATCAGCAAAGCAAGAGAGCTGCTTGGCTACGATCCGGATTATGATTTTGAAAAGGGAATCCGCCTTGCCATTGACTGGTATAAAGAAAATCTGTAAAATAAAAGAACGAAAAGCCGTCCAATTGGTTTGGACGGCTTTTTAACGAATAGGCTTGCCTATTCGTTAAAAAGCCACCATACGACGCGCACTGCAGGCAAGGATTGCGCAAAACAGGAGGTATTAGTTTATGCATTATCGAGTTGTTATATTCGGTGTAAAAGATACAACTGCGGAGATCGTCCGCTTTGTTCAGGAGAAGCTTTGTCCGGTGGATCTGGTTGTGACGATTCATCCCGATGTGCTTTCGGGCAATCAGGTGTCCGGCTATGAGGGACTTTCCTGGTTGGAGGACAAGTACGGGATTCCGGTTTACGAGACACATTCTTACGGCTTAAAGGACGAGGAGACAACGAAATTTTTTGCGGAAAACACCTTTGAACTGGGGATTTCCATGGGCTGGCAGAGGCTGCTTCCCGGATTCGTGCTTTCCAGATTTTCGGAGGGCGTATTCGGTTTTCACGGGAACTGCGCATACCTGCCCTTTGGGCGGGGACGCTCGCCGCTTAACTGGTCGATCATTCTCGGAGATACGCGTTTTAATCTGAACCTGTTCCAGTACGATGAAAAAGCGGACAGCCCGAATGTTTTTGCAAGCGAGATGTGCGCCATCACTCCTCATGATACCGTGCGTACGATGCAGTATAAAAACATGCTGGTCAGCAAGCGCCTGATCGCTAAGCTGATCGCGGCACATCAGGCGGGAACCGTCAGCGTACACCGGGAGTCCAGAGATTTCGACAGCTGGTACAATAAGCGGACGGCGGCGGACGGAAAGCTGGATTTCCATGATCGTACCCGGAATCTGTATAACCTGATCCGGGGCGTGACAAGACCGTTCCCGGGAGCATTTTGCTTCTGCAACGGCGAAAAGATCACGGTATGGAGCGCACATCCCTTTGATGAGATGTTGGACTTCTCGATGTATGCACCAGGGGAGATCATCGACATTTTTGACAAGAAGCTGATCGTGCGGACGCTGGATGGCTCTCTTTTAGTCGAAGACTATGAGTCGGAAATAGACCTGGAGCCGGGAATGCTCCTGGAATAAAGCTGTGCAGCAGCGAAAAGGAAAAGAGTATGAAAATCGCATTTCGAATGGATGATATTACACCGGATATGGACTGGAAAAGCTTTGAAGCCTTTGAACAGCTGTTTGAACGCTATGGCTGCTATCCGCTGTTGGGCATTGTACCGGACAATCTTGATCCGAAGCTGTCGGTGGATCCGGCACGGGAAGCATTCTGGAAAAAAATGCAGGAGCTGCAGGAAAAAGGCTGGACCCTTTCCATGCACGGCTGCCATCATGTGTATACAACAAAAAGAGGCGGGAGCTTCCCGTTGAATGCCCAGTCGGAGTTTGCGGGGAAAAGCTATGAGGAGCAGTACCAGCTTCTGGAAAGCGGACAGAAAAAGCTCTTGGATCGCGGCATCGAGACGAAGCTGTTCATGGCGCCGGGCCATACCTTTGACAAAACGACACTGCGTGCGCTCAAAGCGCTCGGGTTTACCCATGTGACGGACGGGTTTGGAGATTTGCCGTATGTGCGCAGTGGAATAACTTTTTTACCGATTGCCTTTTTGCGGAAATACGCATTTTCTGATCGGGAGGGAATGACGACGATCGTCATTCATGCCAACCATTCCACGGTAGCGGAGCTGAAAGCCTACGAAGAGATGATTGACGCAAACAGGGAAGACATTGTGCCGTATTCCGATTTTTTTAAGCTGGAAGCAAAGCCACAGTGCATGCCAGCACGTATCCGGGAATATGTGCTGGCGTTCGGAAAAGGGCTTGCCGCGCGGCTTGGCCGATTAAAGAACCAGCACGCATAAGCGGATGGAAAGGCATCGGCGTGCAAATTAGAAAAAGAAAAAGGAACCAGAAGCGTATGAAAGAACCGATTCGGGTATTACAGGTGCTGGGAACAACGGGACTCGGCGGGGCAGAAAGCCGGGTTATGGATTTATACCGAAATATCGACCGTGAGAGGGTACAGTTTGATTTTGCAGTGCACACCTCAAAAAAAGGATATTTTGACGAAGAGATTGAAGCGCTTGGCGGACACATTTACCGACTGCCGCGGTTTCAGGTCTATAACTGGATCCCGTATCGGGCAGCGTGGCGCAGCTTTTTGAAAGAGCATTCCGAGTATGCCTGTGTGCACGGGCATATGACGAGTACTGCGTCGATTTATCTGCCGGAAGCGAAGCGTGCGAAAATCGCCCTGACAGCAGCCCATGCCAGAAGCGCGGGTACAGAAGACGGCGTCAAAGGGATGATGACGAAGTGGATGCGTAAAAATCTCTGGAAAAAAACGGACGTCTGCCTGGCGTGCTCCAAGCTTGCCGGAAAAGCAGTTTTCGGGGAAAAGGCGTGGGCGCAGGGAGCTGTCCATGTGGTGCCGAATGCGATCGAAGTGGATAAGTTTTCCTATAACGGTCAGATGCGTGCACAGATGCGGCAAAAACTGGAGTTGGGCAATTGTCTGACAGTCGGGCATGTGGGGCGTTTTAATGAGATGAAAAACCACCTGTTTTTGCTGGAGGTTTTTGCACAGATCAAAAAGAGCCGTTCGGATGCGCAGCTGATTTTGCTCGGCGAGGGCGGATGCATGGAACCTGCAAAGCAGAAGGCGGCAGAGCTTGGAATTACAGAAAGCGTTCAGTTCCTCGGAAATCAGGGGAATCCGCAGGATTATTATCAGGCGATGGATCTGTTTATTTTCCCGTCTCTGTATGAGGGATTGCCCGGAACGGTGCTGGAAGCACAGGCTGCAGGGCTCCCGTGCCTGATGTCGGATACGATTACACAGGAGGTTGCTCTGACAGAGTTGGTGGAGTCCAAAAGCCTAAAGGATTCTGCAGAGAGCTGGGCACAGGCAGCCCTTGCGCTTTTGGAACGGCAGAAAGAGCGGTTTGACCGCATGCCGGAAATCCGCAAAGCCGGATTTGACGCAAAGGAACAGGCAAAAGAGATGGAAGCTTTTTATCGTACCGGGAAAGGAGACGGCTTATGGAACAGGTAAAACCAAGGCTCCTTCTGGTTGTACCCATGCTGCATCAGGGTGGCTTCGAGCGGGTCTGCGTGCGGACAGCGCGGATTCTGAGGAATGATTTTGAAGTGACGATCGCCATGTTTTCGGATGCAGATATCGCATATGATATAAACGGACTTTCTGTTGTAAACCTGGATGTTCCGGCACAGGACGGGAAGCTGAAAAAAATGGTCAATGTCGTAAAAAGAACGGTAAAGCTTCGGAAGCTAAAGAAAAAGCTGCGTCCTGATCTGACCTACAGCTTTGGCCCGACAGCGAACCTGATTAACGTCCTGACACCGGTGCGGGGGCAGATCTGGACGGGAATCCGCAGCTATATGGATATGGACAACCCATCGAAGTTAAAGCTGTTTGCAAAGCGCTCCGATCAGGTGATCTGCTGTTCGGAGGTGATTGCTCATGAGTTAAAGGAAAAACTGGGAATCGAAAATACAGAGGTATTGTACAATCCTTACGATGGCAGTCAGATCGCAGAAAATGCAGCAAAAAAACCTGTGGACATGCCCGATTTTACCGGAAAAAAGGTGATCGTCAGCATGGGGCGTGAGGATGACTGCAAGGAATTCTGGCATCTGATCAAATGCCTGTATTTGATCCGGGAAAAAGTGCCGGAGGCGATGCTGTGTATCATCGGGGACGGTTCTTTTTCAGAATATAAAGAACTGGCAGAAAAGCTGGGAATTGCTGACCGGGTCTGCTTTGCGGGACTTCAGAAGAATCCATTTCCATGGCTGTCAGCGGGCAGTCTTTATGTTGGAACCTCCAGCATGGAGGGCTTTCCAAATGCGTTGGTTGAGGCGATGAGCTGCAGGCTCCCTGCCGTTTTTTCCAACTGTATGAGCGGTCCCGCAGAGATTCTGTCCGACCGGTTTGAGGACGTCGTTGGAAAACAGGAAGTGCTCCGGGAACGTTACGGGATTCTGATTCCGGTGATGGACGATCAGAAAAATCTGGATCCAAACGAAATTACAGAGGAAGAAAAACAACTGGCGGCTCTTCTGGAAGAGCTGCTGACAGAGGAAGCGAAGCTGCAGGAGCTTTCCAGATGTGCAAAGGAGCGCGCAGATCAGTTTGACGACAGGGCATACCGGGACAAAATCCTGCAGATTGCAGGGCTTTCCAAAATGTGATACACTACGGGGGCACTGACAAAATGAGAATCCTGCAGAGCAGGATTCTGTTTCATGAGAAAAACAGGAGAAACATTCCGATGCAGAAAATTGCATTTCATTTAAACAGCCTGCAGCAGGGCGGGGCGGAGCGCGTGGTGAGTAATCTGGCGAACCGTTTTGCAAAGGAGGGCTATGAGGTTGTCATTGCGACAGAATGGTACGGAACGGACGAATTTGCACTGGATCAGAAAGTCCGCAGAGTTCATGTCGGACTGACCGGAGAAGACGAAAGCCGCAGCAGGATCAGCAAGATGCTGCGCCGTATCTGGTATCTGCGCCGTTTTATGAAAAAAGAAAAGCCGGACGTTGTCGTTGCCTTTACCCGGGGCGTATTGTACCGTGCGCTGGCGGCAGGAATCGGGACGGGTATCCCGGTCGTGATTTCCGTGCGTACCGATCCGGTGGGACACTATGATAAAAAAGCGGACAAGCTTCGGATCCCGCTTCTGTTTCCTCATGCGGCGGGCTGCGTGTTCCAGACAGAGGGCGCAAAAGCCTTTTTTGCACCGTATTTACAGGAAAATTCCAGAATTATTTTAAATCCGCTGAATCCGAAATACGTTGGTGTTCCGGAACCGGCTGTACGGACAAAGGATGTCGTTCAGTCTGGCCGTCTGGTAGACTTTAAGAATCAGCCGATGCTGATCCGGGCTTTTTTGAAGGTTCATGAAAAGCATCCGGATTATACACTCAAAATTTACGGACCGGATTCCAAGGACGGTACAAAGGAGATTCTGGAATCCATTATTCATGAAAATCATGCGGAGGATTTTGTAAAGCTGATGGGCGGCAGCAATACGCTGGAAAAGGATCTGGCAGACGCTGCGCTGTACGCTTTTTCCTCTGACTGGGAAGGACTGCCCAATGCGCTGATGGAAGCGATGGCACTGGGACTTCCGGTGGTTTCTACAGACTGTCCCTGCGGCGGTCCAAAAACCCTGATCGAAGATGGGGTAAATGGTCTGCTTGTACCGATCATGGATGAAAAGGCGATGACAGACGGCATCCTGCGCCTCATTGAGGACAGAGAGCTTGCAGAGCGGCTCGGCAGAGAGGCGCGCAAGATCAGTGAAAGAGCCAACGAGGATGCGGTATTTGAGCAGTGGCAGACGTATCTGCAGGAATGCTGCAAAAAGAACAGATAAGACTGCAGACAATGGAGGTAAGGACAATGTTTTCCTACGAAGATTATAAAGAAATTATCAGAATCGTTCAGTCTACCGGTAATCAGGCAGGGTATGAGGAGGCACTTAAGGCAGACAAATTTGTCATCATGCGCCATGATGTGGAGTACAGCGTGGACCGTGCCTATGCGCTGGCAAAGGTGGAGAGCAGCATGGATTTTACGTCGACCTTCTTTTTCCAGTGGACGAACAATTCCTATAATATTTTATCCAGACGCAATCAGGATCTGATCAAGGACATGCACGAACGGGGCCATGTGATCGGACTGCACTATGCGTTAAACGGTCTGACTGATATGCAGGAGGTTCGTCATCAGATCAAAAAGGAAATGGATATCCTTTCTGAAATGTTCGGTTTTCCGATCACACAGTTTTCTGTACACCGTCCGTCTCCGGATGTGCTGCGCGAAAACATCAAGCTGCCGGGAATCCTGAATGCATACCAGGATGAGTTTTTTACCTTTGCAGAAAAAGTGACCGACCAGACGCCCCTGAAGGTAAAATATATGTCCGACGCCAACCATATCTGGCGCTACGGCTATCCCGATGAGGCCAATATCACCGGCTATGACAAGGTGCAGATCCTGACCCATCCCTTTGCATGGAGCAAGAAGGGCTACGACAACCGGGACAACTATGCGGTGCTGATCCGGGAAAAATATAACGAAATGATCGACAGCATCAACAACGAGTGCAAGGATTTCTGTGAATTTAAGGATGAATTTCTGGAGGCATCTCTGATTCCCGAAAGGAACAGGTAGAGCATTATGTGCGGAATCAGCGGATTTATCAGCAAAAGGCGGATTACGCTGGAGGACCTGACCGCGATGAACGATACGATGTACCACCGCGGTCCGAATGACTCCGGAGCGGAAATTTATGATGGGGCAGGCGGATATGCGGTTGGCTTTGCGCAGCGCCGGCTTTCCATCATGGATCTTTCCCCGCTGGGACATCAGCCGATGCACGCGGCGGATAAACGGGTCAGCGTCGTTTTTAACGGAGAAATCTACAACTTCCAGGAGCTGAAAAAAGAGTTTTCCGGGTATCCGTTTTGCTCCCAGTGTGATACGGAGGTCATTCTGGCTGCCTATGAAAAATGGGGCATCGACTGCGTTTCCCGCTTTAACGGAATGTTTGCGATCGCCCTGTATGACCGGGATGCGCAGGAGGTATATCTTGTGCGGGACCGCATCGGCAAGAAGCCTCTCTATTACTGGGAGGACGGGGAAAATCTGGTCTTTGCCTCAGAGTTAAAGCCGATCCTGGCGTGCCCGGGCTTTGATCGGAAGCTGAATCCGGATATTTTACCGGTTTTTTTGTACCAGCAGTACATCCCGGAGCCGGATACGATATTTGAACAGGTAAAAAAGCTGTGCCCGGGAACCATTCTCCGTTTTCGCCTGCAGCCTGACAATGGGCAGAAGCGGAGGGAGTGCTTTTCCTATTGGAGTATCAAAGAAAGCTACCAAAAAGGAATCGCGGATCCGGTCACGGATTTTTCTCAGGCAAAGGCAGAGCTAAAGGCAATTTTACAGAAATCCGTGAAGAGCCGGATGGAGGCGGACGTCCCGCTGGGTACTTTTTTAAGCGGCGGCTACGATTCCTCCCTGATGACAGCCATGGCACAGGAGGCAAGCGAGGCTCCGGTCAAAACTTTTTCCATTGGCTTTGAAGAAAAGCAGTACGACGAATCCGGTTATGCATCGGCGGTAGCAAAGCATCTTGGCACACAGCATACAGAAGAAATCATCCGTGAAAAACAGATGCTGGAGCTGGTGGAGAGCATTCCGCAGTATTTCGATGAACCCATGGCAGATTCTTCGGAAATCCCGACGATGCTCGTATCGGCACTCGCCAGAAAACAGGTGACGGTCGCGCTCTCCGGCGATGGCGGCGATGAATTTTTCTGCGGCTACCAGATGTACCAAAAACTCGGACAGGCGCAGAAGCTCGACGCAGCGGGCGCTTTGGTTTACGGTATTTCACAGCTGCCCGGACTCAAGCAGGCAAACCTGCTGGGACGTTTACCATTTTCCGTAAGAACAATTGCACAAAACCGGGACAAACGCTATAAAACGCAATTGTGTTCGGATAAATATTTAGCCTGTGTGAAAAGCCTGACTGGATCAGATCAGGTACGCTTTGACCGTGAGCTGGATTATCATGTGAAAAACTGGCAGATCCGCCGGATGCTCCTGGACATGGACACTTACCTGCCGGGGGACATTCTCTGCAAGGTGGATCGCGCTTCCATGAAATATTCACTGGAAGCCAGATGCCCGATCCTGGATCAGAGGGTGATGGAATACTCCTTCCGGCTGCCCCATTCCTTTAAGGATCACAACGGCTGCCAGAAATACATTTTAAAAGAGATCGCTTACGACTATATTCCGCGGGAATTACTGGATCGTAAAAAGACAGGATTTTCTGTCCCACTGGACAAATGGCTGAGAGGACCCCTCAAGAATAAGCTGACTGACTACGCATCACCGGCTTTCCTGAAACAACAGGGGCTGTTTAACGCAGATGCAACCGCGAAGCTAATTACAGACTGGCTCGGCGCCGGGGACGGCGGAGCCTACACCGGAAGCAATTACTCCCGGATCATCTGGGCGTTCTTTATCTTCCAGCAATGGGCAGAACGTTATTTGCAGGCGTGAGTCTGCCGCCCGGCAGCAACAGCCCCGCCCCAGCCCGCCCGGCAGCAACAGCGCCGTCCGCAGGACGTCATGCGAAGCCAATGCCTGCAGGACGCGCTCTCGCTCAGTAAAAACGAAGCGGTGCATAATGCTGCAAAAGACGCAGCATTATGCTCGGCTTCGTTTTTAAATGGTTATTGATTAGTCAGGACAATAAATTTTTTGACATTTTTATAGATGCATGATACTATGATTATAGAAAAAGAGTGCTGCCGATAGACGGTTAGCCTGACTAAATAATTGACAAACAAAAATTGCCGCTTAGTTTACCAGACAGGGCGGCTATTTTTGTGACTTGCTATCTTTGCCAATGGTATATCCCAGACCAAAGCAGGTTAAGCCGAAGCTTACTACTGCTATAAAATCGACAATACTCATGGCTTAGCCCTCCTTTCCAGTGGATTCCCTGTTGGGTTTCTATGTAATCAGAGGGTCACAGTCCCTCTGTAGAAGGACTAACCGCCTACCGTTATGACAGCACTCATATTCCGATTGTAGCAAGTGTGGAATGTATCTGCAACTGAAAAGTTGACAGATTATAGAATTGTTTGCGTTAGTTAAAAAAAGAACAAGCAGAATAGAACTGTTGTAGACAGAACAATTCAAGATTCCCTTCTGCCGAGCATCCGCCCAACGGGCGATCGCGGGGCACCACGCACGAGAACACACCTTTCTTCCGCAGAGTCCTGTCCATCCAGGCGCAATGCTGCGAAGCAGCGAGCGGCCTGCATCCTTTTGCAAAGATCGGCAGACCGTCTCAAAACGCCGGCGCTTAGGCTGCGTCTTTTGCAGCCTTACGCGACCGCTGCGTTTTGAACCGAGCGAAAGCGAGTCTGCCGATTGCAAAGGAATGCAGACCGCTCGATGACTCGCAGACATGCGCCGGATGGACAATGGACTGCGGAAGAAAGTCTTTAGGAGGAAATTATGGGCAGTGTTGCATTTTATATCGGCTCCCTGAAAAAAGGAGGCGCCGAACGCGTTTTTGTCAACCTTGCGACCTACTTTCTGGAGCAGGGCTGCAATGTGACGATGGTAACGCAGTACAAAAAAGAAAATGAATACGAGCTGCCTGCAGGGATACGCCGCGTGATCTCCGACCTGACGCCGGAGGAAGAGGGCGGTCGGATCGCGAACCTGTTTCGACGCTACCGGAAGCTGCGCAGGATCTTCAGAGAAATCCGTGCGGATGTCGTGCTGTCTACGATTGGCAAAAATAATTTTATGGCACTTTTGGCGAATGCTTTTTTACCGACGAAGGTTGTGGTTTCCGTCGTGGCGGAGCCTACAGAGGAGTATCCGACGAAGGGGATGCGCCTGCTTGCAAAAACACTGTTTTACGCGGCAGACGGAATCGTGATGCAGACAGCGGATGCAGTGCGTTTTTTCCAACCGTCGCTGCAGAAAAAATGCGTGATTCTGAAAAATTCCCTGAATCCGGCATTTGTGCGGCCGCGGTATGAGGGCGACCGCCCGCAGGATATTGTTGCAGTCGGACGGATGGACGAAAATAAAAACCAGAGAATGGCAATCCGGGCATTTTGTAAAATTGCAGAGCGATTCCCGGACGCACGCCTGATTCTGTACGGAGACGGACCCCTGCGCAGAGAGCTGACAGAAGAGGTCAGAAGCCTTGACATGTCAGAACGGATTTTGCTGCCGGGCAGGATTACGGACGTCCCGGAAAAACTGGAAAAGGCCTATGGGTTTGTGCTGACCTCCTTTACGGAGGGAATGCCCAACACCCTGATCGAAGCAATGTCGCTGGGCACAGCCTGTATTTCGACGGACTGCCCCTGCGGCGGTCCAAAGGATCTGATCCGTGATGGAGAAAACGGATTCTTAGTACCGGTGGACGATTCGGACGCGCTGGCAGACAGACTGACAAAACTTTTGGAAAATCCTGATCTGATGCAGCAAATGGGGAAAAATGCAGCGAAGCTTCAGGCAGAATACCTTCCGGAAAAGGTCAACCGAGAATGGGCAGACTACTTCCAGAAAATCGCCGGAAAAAAGAAACTGGTATAATACATGGGGACATGCTATAATGTAATGAGCACGAAAGAAAAACAAGCGACGCCGAAGGCGGCATTTGTTTTTCTCGT
>OLNN01001332.1_pt1 | contig 20792 bp, 20 predicted proteins | sample 1672141 | NCBI WGS metagenome assembly OLNN01 (sample SAMEA3136652, study PRJEB25190) | human gut metagenome | biome: human gut; feature: human-associated habitat; material: faeces | place: Austria | collected 2013 | reverse complement strand
CCTTTTTGGGACTCCCCTCGGGCGAGCGCCGGGAGGGGGTGCCGTGCTCAAACAGCATTCTATGGCATTTCCCGCCGAGAGTCGCGGCATTTTCGTATGCCATAGAATGAACTGCGCGCGGCACCCCCTCCCGGCGCTCGCTGCGCATTGCTGTTTTTTCAACCTGCTGCACAGACTTGGTACTCGCTGCGCATCGCCTTCTATACGTACAGCCTCGGCAAGCGAGAGCAGCCGAAGCCGATGGCCACCTCGTGCTGGACGGTGCCCAAGGTCTCAGCCATCTGGTCGATGGTGACCGAGGCCTCGCCCTGCTCCCCTACGATGATCACCTCGTCGCCGATCTGGGGGTCGATGTCGTTGCGCTGGCGCAGGTTCACTTCGAACATGGACTGGTCCATGCAGATGTTGCCCACCTGGTGGAAGCGGCGGCCGGCCAGCAGCACGTCGGTGCGACCGGAAAGGCCCCGGCGGAAGCCGTCGGCGTAGCCGATGGGCATGGTGCAGATCTTCACGGCGCCGGGGCTGCGGTAGTTCAGGCCGTAGCTGACGCCCTCGCCCACCGGCAGCGTCTTCACATCGGTGATGCGGGCCTTCACGCTCATGGCCGGCTTCAGATCGATCATCGGGTAGGCCTCGGGGCACGGGTAGAATCCGTACAGCGAAATGCCGAGGCGCACCATGTCCAGCTGCACCTCTGGGTAGCGGATGGCGGCCGCGGAGTTCGCCGCGTGCACGATGCCCGGGTTGATGCCGGCCGCGCGCAGGGCGTTCACGGCTTCCGAGAAGCGCTTGACCTGCCGCTCGAAGTCGATGGTGCCGGGGCAGTCGGCCGTGGCGAAGTGGGTGAAGGTGCCCACCAGATCGAGCGCCCGATGGAACGATATCTGTCGCGCGAATTCCACGACCTCGTCCCAGCGCACGCCGATGCGGTTCATGCCCGTGTTCACCTTCAGATGGAAGGGCGCGGACACCCCGAAGGCGTCGGCGGCCTCGGCGTAGCGGATGGCGAACTCGGCGGTGTAGACCGCCGGCATGATCTTGTAGGCCAGAAGCAGCGGGATGGCCGTAGCCGGGGGCTCGCCCAGAATGAGGATAGGGGCGTTCACGTAGGCCTCGCGCAGGGCGATGGCCTCGTCCACCGTGGCCACGCCCAAGTACTCGGCCCCGGAGTTCAGCGCCGTTTTGGCGCACTGCACGGCGCCGTGGCCGTAGCCGTCGGCCTTCACCACGGCCATGAGCCGGGTACCCGGATTCAGGCGCTGCTTCACGGCCGAGGCGTTGTGGCGGATGGCGTTCAGGTCGATCTCCACCCAGGCCCAGCGCCGATCCACCTCGGGAATGCGGGCGAGCTTGTCCGGATCGAAGCGCGGAGCGCCGGCAGCCGCCGTGCCCTGCTCAGCGAAGCGCAGCACATCGCTGGCCGCCGAGGACAGCTGGGACAGGGGGCGTGCTCCGGCCCCGCGAGCGACTGCATCGGAACCGCCCTCTGCAGCAACGCCCGCGCCGACGCGCTCGGCGCCGGCCGGCGACCAAGCCTCGGCCAGATTGCGGGCCTGGGCCTGCTTGCGCGCCGCGAACGGCGTGTCGTCGTACCGCGAGCCGCGCAGGGCGTCGCCCGCGGACACGAAGTTCGGATCTCGGTGCGAAAACCCCGTGAACCCGTTGGGAAGATCAGTCATAGTGCTACCACCTCAAACAGCCGCGCCCTATCGAGCGCGGCCGCATCTAGAACACGTTCCTCATGAAGTATAGCGCAGACCCGACGCACGGGAACGCGCTCTTTTGGCATGGGGCAAAGACTTCCGACCGCGAGAACCCAGTCCCGGAAAGCCATACGGCAAGCGCATCCGCAGCCAACCCTCCATCGCGACTTCGAAGCCAAAGGCCCTTGCGTACCCGCTGCCTTACCCGAGTTCGCCCCGGGCCGCGGCGGCGGCGAGTTTCTCCGAGAGATCCTTCTGCGTGTTGTGCCCCTCGCCGGCCATCATCTTCACGGCATGGGGCAGCGCCTCCACGATACCTTCCCAGTTCTCGGTGGCCGCCTTAGTGGAGCCGGGCAGGTTGATGATGAGCGTGTGCCCGCGCTGGGCGCAGATGGCGCGCGAGAGCATGGCGAAGGGCGTGATGGCGACACTGTGGGCGCGCATGGCCTCAGCGATGCCGGGCACCTCGCGGTCGGCCACGTCGCGGGTGGCCTCGGGGGTCACGTCGCGCAGCGAGAGACCCGAGCCGCCGCAGGTGAGCACGATGTCGGCGTCGGTGTTGTCGCAGGCGTCGATGAGCGCGCCGGCGATGAACGGGCGCTCGTCCATTTCCACAACGCGGCGGACGCACTCCCAACCCTGCTCGGCAATGAGCTGCTCCAGCTTCTGCCCCGCCTCGTCAGTTTCCAAAGTGCGGGTATCGGAGCACGTGATGATGGCGAATTTGATGGTCATGGCTTCTCCTAGAGAACGACTTCTTCCGGAATATCGAGCAGCAGGCAATCGACGATGGAGCCCGCAGGTTGAGGCTCGGTGCCCTCGGGCATGACGGCCAGGCAGTTGGTCTTCTGGATGGGGCCGAACAGCCCCGAGCTCTGGTTCTTGGCCGGCGTCACCTCATAGCCCTCGGCGGTGCGCGTCAGGTTCGCCCGCAGGTAGATGCGGCGCGGGTCGCGGTTCTTCTCGTCGGCAGTGAGGCGCGCCTTCACGACGGGATGATCCATGAAGCGGTAGCCCTGCATGGTGCGCAGCGCCGGGCGGATGAGCATTTGGAAGCCCACGTAGGCGGCCGCCGGGTTGCCGGGCAGGCCGAAGACGGGCGTGCCCTCCACGATGCCGAAGGTCTGGGCCTTGCCGGGACGCATGTTCACCGTGGTCATCAGAAGCTCGCCGAGCTCGGCCACCACTGGCTTGATGAAGTCGAAGTCGCCGTTGGCGGCGCCGCCCGTGGTGACGACGAAGTCGTACTCGCGGGCCGCTTGCGCCACGGCGTCGCGCAGGGCCTCGAAGGTGTCCTGGACGATGGGGAGCATATGGGCCTCGGCGCCGGCCTCCCGGGCGCAGGCGGCCATGGCGTAGCTGTTGGAGTTGCGGATCTTACCGGGGCCGGGCACCTCGGAGGGCGGCACGAGCTCGCTGCCCGTGGCAATGACGGCCACGCGCGGTCGGCGGTAGACGGGCACCTCCAGCACGCCGCAACCGGCCAGAAAGCCGACGCCGGCGGCGGTGAGCACATCGCCCGCCTCCACGACCACGTCCCCCGCATGGGCTTCCTCGCCGGCGGCGCGAATGTTGGAGCCCACTTTCGTCGGGGCCGAGAACGACACCACCGAGCCGGGTTTGCCGTCGCCTTCCACCACGCCCACGATCTCGTACTTCACCACGGCATCGGCGTCGGCAGGCAGGCAGGCGCCGGTCATGATGCGCACGCACTCGCCTTCCCCGATGGTTCCCTCGAACACGTCGCCGGCGCCGATTTCGGCGATGACCCGCAGCATCGCGGGGCTCTCCTCGGCGGCATCGGCAATCTCGGCGGCGCGCAGGGCGAAGCCGTCCATGGCCGAGTGCGCGAAGGGCGACACGTCGATGTCGCTTGTCTGGTCGGCCGCCACCACACGCCCGACAGCGTCCAGCAGCTCCACCGTTTCCACGGGCAACTTCTCCACAGCCCCGCACACGAGCGCACGGGCCTCTTCCAACGGAATCATTTCTCTCACAGGATCGGTCCTTCCCTTCCACGCCACCACACCACCGCGCTGCAGCAATGCCGCGGCCGCGGAATCCAACCGTCGTCATTTCACTGGGAATCATTATAACTATTGCAGGATAACCGCGACCAAAAAGAGCGACGTTTTCACCTTCGATCCAAGCCGGGCACGCGACGGTCGCCCCTTCCGTGTCTGCGACAAGCCAACCGAGCTTCGGCATCTTCCGCCCTCAAGAAGCTAGCATCCCGCAAAACCGTCTCATACCCCCTTCGCGCAGAAAAAAGTGCGATTGTGCGAGTTGAAAACCCCCGAAGATCTTCTTCATGCAGAGTAAAGTGCGATCGTGCGAGTATTTGATCCCTCAGAACTCGCACGATCGCACTTTTTCCTGCACGAAACCGATGATTTTGTTTTCTAGAAAGGCGAACGCGTCCTCAAGCGAATCTCGGCTCCCGTTCTAATCGCCGAACTGCATACGGTAGTAGCGGGCGTAGACGCCGTCGCGGGCCAGCAGCTCGTCGTGGGTTCCCTGCTCAAGCACGCGGCCGTCCTCCACCACGGCGATGAGGCTCGCGTTGCGGATGGTGGACAGGCGGTGCGCGATGGTGATGGTGGTGCGCCCGCGGGAGAGCTCCGCCAGCGACGCCTGGATGGCGTGCTCGCTCTCGTTGTCAAGGGCGCTCGTGGCCTCGTCCAGAATGAGGATGCGCGGATCGCGCAGGAACACGCGCGCGATGGAGATGCGCTGCTTCTGGCCGCCGGACAGCCGCGCGCCGCGCTCGCCCACGAGCGTGTCGTAGCCGTCGGGCAGCGAGCAGATGAACTCGTGGATGTTGGCCTTGCGCGCCGCCTCCTCGATTTCGGCCTGGGTGGCGCCGGGGCGGCCGTAGGCGATGTTCTCCCCCACCGTGCCGCCGAACAAATACACGTCCTGCTGCACGATGCCGATGGCGTCGCGCAGGCTTGCCAATGACACGTCGCGCACGTCCACGCCGTCGATGGTCACCGCGCCGCCGGCCACGTCGTAGAAGCGCGGCAGAAGCGAGCAGGTGGTGGTCTTGCCGCCGCCCGAGGGCCCCACGAGCGCCACCGAGGTGCCGGCGGGGATGGAAAGCGCGAGCCCGTCGAGCACCGGGTGGGTGCCATCGTAAGAGAACGTCGCGTCGCGGTAATCCACAGCGCCGCGCACCTCGCCGCCGCAGGCCTCGGCCAAAGTGGGCGCGCCGGGCTTGGTGGCCACGTCGGGCCGCTCGGCCAGCACCTCGATGAAGCGGCGGAAACCTGCGTAGCCCTTCTGCAGGGTCTCGGTGAAGTTGATGAGCTGCTCTACCGGTGCCATGAAGATGCCCACATACAGGGCGTAGATGGCCAAATCGGTCACGGCGAGCGTTCCTGCGGCCACGAAGTAGCCGCCGCCCACCACGACGATGGTGTACAAAAGCCCCGTGAACAGCGAGTTCAGCCCATGGAAGGCGCCCATGAACTTGTAGGATCGGTTCTTCGTGTCGAGAAATGCCTCGTTGGCCGCGCGGAACTTCTCGCGCTCGGCGTCCTCGCCGCCGAAGGACTTCACGACGCGGATGCCGCCGAGGGAATCCTGCACCGCCGCGTTGATGCCGGCCATGCGCTCGCGGTTCTCGCGGAATATGCGGCGGCGCCAGTAATTCAGCGCGAAGGACAGCGCCGCCATGACGATGGTGACGACAAGCATGATGGCGGTGAGCGGCCCGTTGATCATGAACAGCAGCACGAAGGAGCCGACGATCTTGAGCGTGCAGATGAACAGGTTCTCCGGCCCGTGGTGCGCGAGCTCCGATATGTCGAACAGATCGGTGGTGATCTTCGACATCATGACACCGGTGTTGTGGCGGTCGTAGTAGCCGAAGGAGAGGCGCTGGTACTGCTCGAACAAATCGCGGCGCATGTCGGCCTCCATGCGCGCGCCCATGACGTGACCCCAATAAGTGATGAACCACTGGCAGCCCGTGCGCGCGGCGTACAGCGCGATGAAGAGCAGCGCGATGAGCCCGAGGCTGCCCAAGATGACCGAGGGCGCCTCCGTGAAGAACTCGCGGGTGAAGAAGTTCAGCAGCTGCGGAAAGGCCAGGTCAACCCCAGCCAAAATGCAGGCGGCCACGAGATCGGCGAAGAAGAGCGCCTTGTAGGGCTTGTAGTAGCCAACGAACCGCCGCAGCACCTCGGCGGCGGCGACGTCGGCGTGTGTTTCCTTGGATGTGTCGATAGCAGTAGCCATAGGCCCATTCTAGCCCTCTGGGAATAATTTCGATGCCGAAGTCATCACGCTTTCACAATCCTTCGGCGAACTGCCGCTCCCCGTCCTCCTCCATCTCCGCAACCGGGCCCGCAGCCGGCCCCGCAACCGCCCAAACATCCACTTTGGAACCCGAGCCTTCGCTGGCATAACTTCGGTCGACGAACTACCGCTTTTCTGCATGAGATCTCTTGCCTGCAGAGTTTCACATTCCTTGGGAACCGGCGGCCGAAGCGCTACAATGGCCTCAGCCACCCAGAGAAAGAAGGCGACCATGACGTTTTCGCCCGCGCCGTTTACACCCACGCCCTACACGCCGCCCGACTTCACGCTCCCCCACCTCGCCGCCGCGCCCGATGTGACGCTCGTGCCCGCGCCGAAGGATTTCGTGGCCCCGGAGGGCTACCACGCCATGTCCATTTATCCGGAGTATCTGAAGATCGCAGGGCAATGGACGCTCGCCCGCGATTCCCGCATGGATTGCGTGGCCGTCGTGGAAGGCGGCAACGTGTTCGTGCGCGAGTTCCGCCACATCCGCGCCGGCGATCTCATCGCCTGCGGACGCACGGAAAACGGCGAGGAGGGCATTCTCGTCTACACCGACGGCTTCCGCGGTCTGGCCACATCGGAGGACGGCGCCCCGCACCCGGGCGGCCACGACAACTTCGCCTTCCGTCTGGGCCGCTCCCGCGAGACCGCCTTCTCGCGCGACTACGACGAGCTCTATGAGCTTTTGCGCCACGACCGCGACCACGGCTCCATTGTATGGGTCATGGGGCCGGCCTTCACCTTCAACGGGTACTCCCGCGAGGCCTTCGCGAAAATCATCGACGCCGGCTATGCGGACGCGGTGTTCGCCGGCAATGCTCTCGCCACCCACGATTTGGAAGGGGCCTACTTCCACACGTCCCTCGGTCAGGACATCGACACCCAGGAGAACCGCCCCAACGGCCACTACCACCACCTGGACACCATCAACCGCGTGCGCTATTGGGGATCCATCGAGCGGTTCATCGAAGAAGAGGGCGTGCGCGACGGCATCATGAACGCGCTGGTGCGCAATGGCGTGCCCTACGTGCTGGCCGGATCCATCCGCGACGACGGCCCTCTGCCCGGCGTGTACGGCAACGCCTACGAGGCGCAGGACGCTATGCGCGACCACATTCGCAGCGCCACCACCGTCATCTGCATGGCCACCATGCTGCACACCATCGCCACGGGGAACATGACCCCCTCCTACCGCGTGCTGGCCGACGGCACCATACGTCCCGTGTACTTCTACTGCGTGGACATCGCCGAATTCGCCGTGAACAAGCTGGTGGATCGTGGCAGCCTCGCCAGCCGCGGCATCGTCACCAACGTTCAGGACTTCATCGCCAACATCGCCAAAGGATTGGGGCTTTTGGGTTAGAAGGTTGCGCAACATCGGAAAGGTCATCCCCGACGACGACCCTCTTATCGACCGCGTTCCCGAATGGCAGCGCGATTGGCGCAATGCCTTCCAGATGATGGTCGATGCCGGCGCCGTCAAGGAATGCGATACCATCGAGGAGTTGGAAGAGGCCCTCGGATTGCGCGAAGACGTGCTCGTGCAGGCTGTTAAGGACTGGAACGCCGCCTGCGAGGCCGGAGAGGACACTGTTCCCACCTACAAGTACGATCCCTCGTGGCTCATCCCCATCAGCGAGCCTCCCTATTACGGAGCGAAGCTCGGCGGCAACCTGTTCGCCACCAAGTGCGGACTGCGCATCAACCCCAAGATGCAGGTCATCGATACCGAAGGCGCCGTTATTCCCGGGCTTTACGCTGGCTGGCACACCGCCGGAGGCTCGAACGGCGAGAACAACCTCGCCGGCAAGCCCTTCAACGGCCTGTACGGTGATGTGGGACTATCGTTCCTCGGTGGGTACATGGCCGCAGGCTCTATCATCGGCGAGATCTAGTCAGCCATCTTTCGCCACAACCTATCATTAGCCCTCCCCTGGCGCCCCGTCCAACCGACGGGGCGCCGTCATGTTGCACCGCCGACAGAGGCGCCAGCGCACCCTGCCACCAGCCGAGGCATCATCACCCCCAGAAGACATTATTCCAACGAAGAAATGCTCTCCTTCAGGCAGTCGACGAACAGCTTCCCGTTCTCCCCGATGCGCTCCTCGTTGTAGATCACATAGAGATCGCAGGGCACCGTAAAATCGTCGACCGCGAATATCTTGATGTCGGAGCTCGCCCGCAGACCCGAGCGCACTCCCCCCAGCGCAATGCCGAACGTCTCGCCCGTTCCCGACAGATACAGGTCAAGATAGTTCGAGCAAGGCTGATTGTCGGGCTCCACGGCTACCCCGACCCCTGCAAACCATTCGATGAGCACGCGGCCCGCGCGTTCCATATTCGCGGAATTCCCCAAGAGCATCGTGAAGCCGTCCAAGTCGGCCGCCGTCACGCGATCGCACTCAAACAGAGGACAGGAGCGGTTCATCCAAAAACGACATTCGCCCTCGCTAAAGCGAAAAGCCCCCACTCCGGCAGGCAGCTCATCGGGCAGCGCCTCTTCCCCGCCATCTCGTCGCCTCACTTGAACGAAAATGGAAAGATCCGCCTTGCCGCTCTCCACCGCTTCCATGTTCGCGTAAGCGCCCGACGCCATGAGCATTTCGAGGCATCGGTCAGGATGATCCCGTCGGAAAGCGTGCAGCGCACGCGTCAGCAACTCCTCGAAGGGAGCGTAATCGAGGGTGCCCACCACTATGGACGACGAGGCTTCCGCCAGCGCCCGGCACTCTTCCGCGCTTTCCTCTACCAGCTTCACTATGGCACGAGCACGCTTCAGAAAAAGACGGCCGGCTGGCGATAGCTCCAACTGACCGACGCGCTTGACCGTAAGAGGCGCCCCTACCTCCTCCTCGAGTGCGTGAATATGGGCCCGCAGCGTCGGTGGCGACACGAACAGATCAGCAGCCGCCTGGGCGAAATTGAGAGAGCGCGAGAATTCGATGTACTCGCGCAGATATGCGGTGTCCACGGACAGCTCCTTCCCCACCCCCGAATCGCGGAACGCAACCTGCAACCAGTATACCCCATCAGCTCCTCGCAGCAGGTCAGCAGCCGCTGGGGCCAAACTCAACCGATGTTGCGCAAATACGGCTTTTCTGCTACCGCTCCTTCGGGGTTTCAGGGTTCCTCGACCCTGAATTCGCTGAGGCTAGCCACGAGTTTCAGCCCGAAGCTGCTCTCATGCGCGCTATGATCGAGGCCCGGCAAAGCCAAAATTTCACGCAAAAGGAATTGGCCGAACGATGTGGCATAGCTCAGACCGAAATCAGCCGCATAGAACGCGGAATCCGCAACCCTTCGATACGCGTCCTTCAGAAAATCGCGGAGGGAATGAACATGTATCTGCATATCTCCTTCCTCCCCCGCGACCCGCAACCGGGCACCCGCTCCGCATAGCATAGCAACGCGAAGACGCCGCCGGCGTGCTTTTGGGCTCCCCAAGGCCGTTCTGAAGAAATCTCGGTCAACGAGCTACCCGTTTTCTGCATGAGATCTTGAGTTATCAGCGTCTCGGGCACGCCCGCAACCCGATGCCGGGAACTCCCTTACCAAGCGCAACGCTTTGACCAGGCATTTTGCAAAAGCCGTTCTCAGCCGCGAGTTCTTCTGCGGATTCCGGACGCTTATAACTCGAGATTTCGTGCAGAAACAGAGGGGTTCGTCGACCGAGAACAGGCAAAAGCGATCCCAGCTGGCTGCCGCGAAACAGAAGAAGGGCCGCCTCGTTATGAAGCGGCCCTTCTTTAGTCGTTTGTGCGCTCGCCTCCCAAGGCGAACCTTGTGGACTGCGAGCCCCTGCTCGGCCCTCTAGCGCTTGATGTTGTAGAAGGCTTTCATACCGGCGTACTGGGCCTGGCCCTCCAGCTGCTCCTCGATGCGGATGAGCTGGTTGTACTTGGCCACGCGGTCGGACCGGCAGGGGGCGCCGGTCTTGATCTGGCCGGTGTTGCAGGCCACGGACAGATCGGCGATGGTCACGTCCTCGGTCTCGCCGGAGCGGTGGCTCATGACGCAGGCGTAGCCGGCCTGCTTGGCCATCTCGATGGCCTCGAGCGTCTCGGTGAGGGAGCCGATCTGGTTCACCTTGATGAGAATGGCGTTGGCGCAGCCCAGCTCGATGCCCTTGGCGAGGCGCTTGGAGTTGGTGACGAACAGGTCGTCGCCCACCAGCTGCACGCGATCGCCGATGCGGTCGGTCAGCTTCTTCCAGCCGTCCCAGTCCTCCTCGGCCATGCCGTCCTCGATGGAGACGATGGGGTACTTGTTCACGAGCGCCTCCCAGTAGTCCACCATCTCGTCGCTCGTCAGCTCACGGCCCTCGCCGGCCAGCACGTACTTGCCGGTCTCGGCGTTGTAGAACTCGGTGGAGGCGGGATCCATGGCGAACAGGATGTCGGTACCGGGCTTGTAGCCGGCCTTCTCGCAGGCCTCCACGATGTAGGCCAGCGGCTCCTCGTTGGTCTTCAGGTTGGGAGCGAATCCGCCCTCGTCGCCCACGCCGCCACCAAGGCCCGCATCATGCAGCACCTTCTTCAGAGTGTGGTAGATCTCGGCGCACCAGCGCAGAGCCTCGGCGAAGGTGGGGGCGCCCACGGGCATGATCATGAACTCCTGGAAGTCCACGTTGTTGTCGGCATGCACGCCGCCGTTCAGGATGTTCATCATGGGCGTCGGCAGAAGATGCGCGTTCGCACCGCCCACGTACTTGTACAGCGGCAGCTCGGCGGCCTCCGCGGCAGCCTTGGCCACGGCCAAAGAAGCGCCCAGGATGGCGTTGGCGCCAAACGCGCCCTTGTTCTCCGTGCCGTCGGCCTCGATCATGGCGGCGTCCACCATGCGCTGATCCTCGGCCTCGAGGCCGATGAGCACGTCGGCGATCTCGTTGTTCACATGGGCCACGGCATCCAGCGTGCCCTTGCCCAAATAGCGGCTCTTGTCGCAGTCGCGCAGCTCCACGGCCTCGAAAGCGCCCGTGGAAGCGCCCGAGGGAACCGCCGCGCGGCCGAAGGCGCCGTCTTCCAGCACGACTTCCACTTCGACGGTGGGGTTGCCGCGAGAATCGAGAACCTCGCGCCCGTACACATCGATGATGACGCTCATGTAGTGCCTCCTTGAAGGTTGGTTGATGCTTCTAATCAGCGTTCACCATCATAGCACGAACGACGCAAGCGCAAGCGCCCCGCGCGGGTTCATTCCGCACGGGGCGCATAAAACAGGGGTCGCTGCCGGGCCCAATCGGGCACCGCAACCAACAAGGACGACGGCTCTCGCCCTCAGACAGAGCCCCAACAACGGCGCAGAGGCGGGTTAATGGATGCCCGGCCACACGGCACCCGTGGCGGGCACGGGCACGTCCCGGTTCTCGTCGGTGGTCGGAATGACGCCGAATTCCTTCAGAAGGCCGTAGATGTCGGTGTGCTCGATCTCCTTCAAGCCCTTCGACAGCAGCAGCTTCTCCAGCACGTTCATGTTCATGTCCGTGGCCGGCTTGCCGTCGCGCAGAAGCACCGTCGCGTTCAGCAGCACGCGCAGGTCGAACACGCTGCCCCACACCTCAGGCACGCCGCGGTCGATGGCGAGCAGCGTATATACCGCCTCCATGCCAGTGCGCATGGAGTACTCAGTGGTGAAAATAGTGTCGCGCGGCGTCTCGGCGAACTGGCCGATGAAGGCGAAGTTCACGGCGCCCTCAGGCACGACGAGCGGACGGTCGCCATCGGCGCGGGGCATGAAGAAGGCCGTGATGTAGGGCATCATGCAGGGCACCGTGTTCGCGGAATGCTCGGCCAGCTCCTCGATTTGCTCCTCGGGCACGCCCAGGTGGTACAGCCACTCCTCGCAGATTTCCTTGCCGGTGCAATCGCGCATGGGCTTCTTCACGTAGTCGCCGGGCACGTCGGTGAACAGGCCGTAGAGCCACACGCACACCTGTCCCTCGGGCTGGGCGCGGAACTGCGGCTGCCGGTTGATGGTCCAGGAGAGCAGCCAGCTGGAGTCCTTCACCGACACGATGCCGCCCGTCACCACACCGCCGGAGAGCGGGTCGCGCTTGCAGATCTTCTCGATGTACGGCAGGATCTTCTCATCCAGCGTGGTCACCGTGGCGCTCTCCCAGTTGCTCTTCTCCGGATCGCCGCAGAACTTCTCGGGGCGGCCGAACTCCGGCGACTGGGCCGCGATCTTCTTCCACAGATCCCAGCCGTCGCCGGGGGTGAGCTCGGGGGCGAAGCGGGCCGGGGCGTCCTGGCTGCCGAAGGAGGAGTGGGCCACCAGGCTGCCGGGCGTGATGAAGACGAGGTCGTTTTCCGTGAGCGGAATGGTCTCCTCGCGGCCCGTATCGGCAGCCGGGGCCGTCTTGCCGTCTTCGGGCAGCCCCTCGGCGGCATCGATGGCCGCCGGATTGTTCTCACGCACCAGTCGAATCTCCGTGGCCAGCTTGCGGTTGTCGTCTTTGGCGTCGTCGCAACTGAAGCGCACGTCGGTCACATGGGTGTTGAATTGGAAGTCCACGCCGTGCGCCTCAAGGTAGTTCACCATCGGCAGGATCATGGACTCGTACTGGTTGTACCGCGTGAAACGCAGGGCCGAGAAATCGGGCAGGCCGCCCAAATGGTGCACGAAGCGGGTGACGTAGCGCTTCATCTCCAGTGCCGAGTGCCAATTCTCAAAGGCGAACATCGTGCGCCAGTACAACCAGAAGTTCGAGTTCAGCACCTCATCGGAGAAGTACTCGGTGATGACCTTGTCCTGCAGCTCCTCCTCCGGGGTGAAGAACAGGTTCATGATTTCCATGCAGGCCTTGTCGGACAGGTTGAACTTGTTGTCGGTATGGGCGTCCCGGCCGCGATCCTGCGTGGCGCGGCACAGCGAGTAGTTGGGGTCGCGCTTGTTCAGCCAATAGTAGTAGTCGAGCACCGATACCGACGGATCCTCGATGGAGGGGATGTCGCGGAACAGATCCCACATCACCTCGAAGTGGTTGTCCATCTCGCGGCCGCCGCGCATGGTGAAGCCGAGCCCCGGGTACTCCCAGCCATCGCAACCGCCGCCGGCGCGCGGGTCGCGCTCCAGAATGTGGATCTTCTCGCCGGGCATTCGGCCGTCGCGCACAAGAAAGCACGCCGCAGCGAGTCCCGCCAGGCCGCTGCCGATAATGTAGGCCTGCTTGTTTTCCACGCCCTCGGGCGGAAGCGGATGGGCGAAGGCCTCGTAGTTGCCGCTGGAATAGTACATAGCGCACGTCCTCTCTGGTCGGGTTCAATGCTTACCTTCCATCATGCGGCCGCTCCGCGCGCCCGCATCCGTCAACAAGATTCCGTTGCGCCCCCGTTGGCTGGCAGTAACCTGGCGAAACGCGAAAGGCCGCACTATAATGGCTGGCTGTGACTGAGAAGAGACATATCCCGGGCTTCGTGTACAAGCTCATGCTGTTGGCGGCCACCATTATTTGGGGGTTCGCCTTCGTGGTGATGAAGGACGCCGTCGACGTGCTGCCGCCGGCCCAGCTCATCGGCGTGCGCTTCTTCCTGACGGGACTGCTCATGGCCGCGGTGTTCCATCGGTCGCTTAAGGGCGCGCTGAACGGGCCGTGCCTTAAGGCGGGACTTGTGCTGGCCGCCGTGACCTTCCTCGCGTTCTGGGTGCAGACGGTGGGGCTCGCCGACACCACGCCGGGCAAGAACGCCTTCCTTACGGCCACTTACTGCGTCATTGTTCCCTTCATGCTGTGGGCCGTCGCCGGCAAGCGCCCCACCTTCGCCAACGTGGGCGCCGCCGCTCTCTGCATCACGGGCATCGGGCTCGTGTCGCTCACCGCCGGCTCGCTCGCCTTCGAGTTCGGCGATGCCATGACGCTTCTGTGCGCCGTCTTCTTCGCGGCGCAGATCATCGCCATCGCGCGCTATTCGAAGCGCTTCAACGTGCTCGCGCTCACCGTGTACCAGTTCCTCTTCGGCGGCATTGCGGGACTTGTCGTCGGCGCTCTCACCGAGCCTGCACCGAACCTGGCGGCTCTCACGCCGGAGTTCGCCTTCAACCTGTTCTACCTCGTGGTGTTCGCCTCGGGGCTGTGCTATCTCTTCCAGAACGTCGGACTCGCCCACGTGTCGCCGGCCCAAGGCTCGCTTCTGCTGTCCTTGGAATCGGTGTTCGGCGTGCTGGCCAGTGTGCTGTTCTACGGTGAGGTGGTCACCGGGCGCATGGCAGTCGGTTTCGTCCTCATTTTCGCCGCCATCCTGATAAGCGAGCTGGCACCGGCGCGGGCAAAGAGCGAAAAGCGCCTAAAGGCGGGCGAATCGCCCGATGCCCCTAAGTCGCGCAGCATTCCGATAGTCGACGAGGACGACAGCGACCTTGTCGCAAGCTCCTAGGGAATAAGCGCGAAGGCGGCGCAGGCGACAACGCCGACGAGGAGGGCCGCCCCGTCGCCAAAGGCGAAACGGCGCCCGTCAAGCGACGTCGGCACGCCGGAAGCTCCGTAGCAGCGCGCCTCCATAGCGGATGCCAGGCGATCGGCCCGACGGAAAAGCCCCACGAGCAGCGGCACCATGAGGCCCCCATAGGCACGCAGGCGCCCCACGAGCCCTGCGCCCTCGAAGGCGGCTCCCCGCGAGGCCTGGGCAGCCCTCACGGCCCTCAGCTCCTCGGAAAGCAGCGGCATGAACCGCAGGGCGATGGAAAGCGACGTCGTGAAGTCGCGTACGGGCAGTCCCAGACGGCCCAGGGGGGAGAGCAGCTGGCGCAGCGCCTCGGAAAGCTCTGCAGGCGTGGAAAGCGCCATGAGCAAAAGACTCGCCCATACCAGCAGAAGCAGCCGGAGGGCCACCGCGATTCCCGCAAGCCACCCAGAGGCTGCAACATTGTAGACGAGCAGGAAGCCGACAATGAGGTAGGCGAAGGCCCCTTCGCGCAGCAGACGGGCAACGGGGACGTCCCCGACGGAGGCCACGGCCGCCAGCAGCGCAGCCGCCACACCCAGACCCAGAAGGTTTTCCGTGCAGAAAAGCGCCACGGAATAGGCCACGAGCAGCCCGATCTTCACACGGGCGTCCACGGTGCGCAGTGTCCCTTTCGCACCGATGCGCGCGGCACGGCGAGCTTCGCCGGCGCCGCATCTCGCACCGCCTGCGCGTTTCGCAGCGTCTGCGCGAGCAGCACCGGCGTCCCCCTTCTCGGATGCGACAGAATATATCGAGGCTTTTTCCATGTCGCCAGTATCCCACAGAGCCCCCATCGTCACGGACGCCATCCCTCCCCCATCGGCCAGACACCGGTGAGCGCTCGTGTTTTGTGCAGAGGCGCAAAAGAAGGCGCCCCCATGCTCAAGGGGGCGCCTTCTTTCAATTCCGTCAAGCCATCCCGCGGGCTCCTGTTAAGGAAGAGCCCAGGCTTGGTGGAGTCATCATGAAGCCGGCGAGTTAGCGAACCGGCCTCGAATCGGCGAACCGCACGGCCCGCATGCAGATGTTAGAGCGATTGCTCGGCCGCAATCTCGGCCTGCTCGAACTCGAAGGCAGTCTCCGCATCCTCGGCGGCAGCCTGCTCGTTGCCCAGCGCGTCATCGTACTCGGTGGACATGGTGGCCTCGGCCACAACCTGCTGCTCGACGCGCTCGAGATCCTTGGCGGCATCTTCGTTCTTGGCGGCCTCGGTCGCAACGAACTCCTCCATCAGCGTATCCTTGTCAGCCATGATCCGGCTCCTTTCAATCGGTGCGATACCCATGAACTTACACTGCAGGAGCAAGATCGGTTGCCCTTGCAAGGAGTATTCTATGGGCCTCAGCAGCAAGGTAAACTTGAGCGGGCCGATAGTAATTCAGAGGTTGGACGCGCGTTGCCTTGCCGTCATGAGACCCGCGCCGCAAGTCATACCGCGCTTGCGGCAAGGGGCGACCGAGGTCGCCCCCTACGGGAGGAAACGCAGAGAAGCCGCCCGAGGGCGGCTTCTCCGGTATAGAACGATGCTTCCACGCTCCGCTTTTGCGGCTGGCGGGCGCGCGGCGCACCCGAAGTTCCCAGTCGAACGATTACTCGCTCTTGACGTCGGCCTTCTCTTCCTCAGCCTTCTCCACCTCGGAGGTCTCGACCTCCTTGGCAGCCTCGGCCTCGGCCTTCTCGGCTTCCTCCTTGGCGGCCTCGGCGGGATCACCGGCGGTCTCCTCGGTCTCGCGGAACGCCTCGGCCTCTTCGGCCTTCTTCTCCTCGACGGCCTCGACCTTCTCGGCATCGGTCATCTCGGCGCCGTTCTCGGCAACGGCCTCGGCGGCGTCTACAGCCTCGATCTGCTCGACGGTGCCGTCGGCCTCGAAGCCCAGATCCTCGGCGAGCTCCTCGGACTTGTCGGCCTTCTTGGCGACCTTCTTCGGGGCAGCCTTCTTGGTAGCGGCCTTCTTCTCGGCAGCAGCCTTGCGCTCGGCCTTGGGCACGCAGGGCTCGGTCACGAGCTCCATGATGACCATGGGGGCGTTGTCGCCCTTGCGAGGCCCGAGCTTCATGATGCGGGTGTAGCCGCCGGGACGATCCTGGAACATGCCCTGGGCGACCTTCTCGAAGATCTCGCGGACGAGCTCCTTGTCGTTCAGGTAGGCGATGGCCAGACGGCGGGAATGCAGGTCGCCGCGCTTGGCCCAGGTGATCACCTTGTCGACCTGCGGGCGGATCTCCTTGGCACGGGACTCCACCGTCTTGATGCGGTCGTTCAGGAACAGGGCGGAAACCAAGCTGCGCTTCATAGCCTTAGTGTGGCTATAGTCGGTGCCGAGCTTGCGACCCTTCTTGTTGTGTCTCATAACTCTTTGTCTCCTAAAGCTTCAAATTGAGGTCCATGGAAATGAGCTTGTCCTTCACTTCCTCGATGGACTTCGCACCAAAGTTCCGAATGTTGAGCAGGTCGTTCTCGGAGAACTCGACGAGCTGGCGCACGGAATGGATGCCCGCGCGCTTCAGGCAGTTGTAGGAGCGGACGGAAAGGTCCAGATCCTCGATCTGCTTGTCAAGCTCGGCGTTGGACTCCTGACCCTCCGGCGCGAAGATGGAGGGAGCCTCGCCCTCTTCCTCCTCGCCGGTGGAAGCCAAAGCCAAAAACGCGCCCATGTACTGGTTGATGATGTTGGCCGCGCGGCACACTGCCTCCGTGGGGGCGAGCGATCCGTCGGTCTCAACTTCAAGAACCAGCTTGTCGTAGTCGGTGCGCTGGCCCACGCGGGTGTCCGTCACGTTCATCGTGCAACGGCGCACCGGCGAGAACAGCGAGTCCACATGGATGATGCCGATGGGGTCCTCCGTGCGCTTGTTGCGCTCGGCGGACACGTAGCCGCGGCCGACACCGATGCGGATGGTCATGTCCAGCTGGCCGCCGTCGGCAACCGTGGCGATGACGTGATCGGGGTTCACCAGGTTGAACTGGCCCGGCACCTCCAGATCGGCGCCGGTCACCGTGCAGGGGCCCTCGGCGAACACGTGGGCGGTCGCCTCGTCGGCCTCGTCAGATACCTGGGAGAACACCAGGCCCTTCACGTTCAGCACGATGTCGGCGATGTCCTCGATGACGCCTTCCGCGGTAGTGAACTCGTGCTGGACGCCCTCGATCTGGATGGCGGTGGCCTTAGCCCCGTCCAGCGAGGAGAGCAGCACGCGACGCATGGAGTTGCCCAGCGTGTTGCCGTAGCCGCGCTCGAGCGGCTCGACGATGTAGCGGGCAACGGTGTCGTTGACTTCCTCCGTGGTAACGGTAGGCCTCATGAACTCTGTCATGTATGGGTAGCCTCCTAAAAAAGTCGCGATTATTTCGAGTACAGTTCGACGATGAGCTGCTCGTTGATGTCCAGATCAATCTGGTCGCGCGTCGGGAGGGACAGCACGCTGCCCTGCAGCTTCTCGATGTCGATCTCCAGCCATGCCGGGACCTGAACGCGCTCGTTGGAGACCAGAGCGCTCTTCACCACGAGAAGCTCCTTGGCCTTGGGGGCCACCGAGACGAGCTCGCCGGGACGCACGCGGAAGGACGGGATGTCCACGCGGCGGCCGTTCACGCAGATGTGGCCGTGGGTCACCATCTGGCGGGCTTCCTTGCGGGTGCGGGCGAAGCCCAGGCGGAAGACCACGTTGTCGAGACGGGTCTCCAGGATGGTCATCAGGTTCTCACCGGTCTGACCCTCCATGGACTTGGCGCGCTTGAAGTACCCACGGAACTGCTTCTCGAGCACGCCGTAGATGAACTTGGCCTTCTGCTTCTCACGCAGCTGCATAGCGTACTCGCTCTCCTTGCGGCGACGCTTGGGCTGGCGGATGGATTCCTTCTTGCTGGAGTAACCGAGCACCACAGGATCGATGCCCAGCTGACGGCAGCGCTTGAGAACCGGAGTTCTGTTGATTGCCATAATGTACGATCCTTTCAGTTACACGCGGCGACGCTTCTTGGGGCGGCAGCCGTTGTGCGGGATGGGGGTCTTGTCCTGGATGCTCGAGACCTCGAGGCCGGCGGCCTGGAGGGAGCGGATGGCGGTCTCGCGACCGGAACCCGGGCCCTTCACGTAGACGGCAACCTTCTTCAGCCCGTGCTCCATGGCCGTCTTCGCGGCGGCCTCGGCGGCCATCTGCGCGGCGAACGGCGTGGACTTGCGGGAGCCCTTGAAGCCCACGGTGCCCGCGGACTGCCAGGAGATCACGTTGCCCTGGGGATCGGTGATGGAGACAATGGTGTTGTTGAACGTAGACTTGATGTGAGCGGCGCCCACGGCAATGTTCTTACGCTCAGAGCGCTTGATGCGCGTAGTACGTACTTGCTTCTTAGCCACGGTTTGCTTACCTCACTACTTCTTCTTGCCGCCGATTTGCTTGCGCGGACCCTTGCGGGTACGGGCATTCGTGTGCGTGCGCTGGCCGCGAACGGGCAGGCCGCGACGATGACGCAGACCGCGATAGCAGCCGATCTCCATCAGGCGCTTCACGTTCTGAGAAACCTCGCGATGCAGGTCGCCTTCGACCTTGAGGTTCTGCTGGATGTAATCGCGCAGCTTCGCGAGGTCTTCCTCGGAAAGGTCCTTCACGCGAATGTCGGGATCGACGCCGGTAGCGGCGATGATCTCTTTGGCCGTAGTGAGGCCAATGCCGTAAATGTAGGTCAAGGCGATCTCAATGCGCTTATTGCGGGGAAGATCGACACCAACGAGACGTGCCATGTTGTTCTAAAGTCCTTTCTTCCTAGCCCTGACGCTGCTTATGGCGCGGATTCTCGCAGATGACGAGGATCTTGCCATGGCGTCGGATGATCTTGCACTTGTCGCACATCTTCTTGACCGAGGGACGTACCTTCATGTCGTTTCCTTTCGGTATGCGGATCGTTCTATACGTGCACGCCCAGCCGCTGGCGAGTGTTTTCTCAGCTGTGACCGCGCGCGAAGGATCCGGGTCTTCACGCGGGGGCTACCCTATGCGGGCCTTGAGGGGGAATTACTTGAAGCGGTAGGTGATGCGGCCGCGGTTCAAGTCGTACACCGACAGCTCCACGGTCACGCGGTCGCCGGGCAGGATCTTGATGTAGTGCATGCGCATCTTGCCGGAAATGTGGGCGAGGATGGTGTGCCCATTCTCGAGTTCCACCTTGAACATCGCGTTGGGCAAAGCTTCGAGCACCGTGCCCTCGAGTTCGATTACATCTTCCTTAGCCAAAAGTTGCTCCTCCAAAACGGACTGATAAAGCAGCAACGCAAGATAGTACCAAAAAGGCAAGAGGATTTGAAGAAAAAATCGCACAAGGGCGTAAAAAACCAAAAAGCGGATTTGGCTTTGAAAATGACCTGCTTGTCAGGCCTGCGGTCGAGCCGCGCAGCTCTCGTTCGCGAAACGGAGCCGCCAGGTATTGTTCGCGCTGCCTCGCGCGGCCGCCTTGTCGGCAATTGGGTATGCTAGCACAGGTGCGCCCCTCGATGCAAGCGGGAGGCGCACCTTGGCAGATAAAACAAGGGGGCGGCGCGCCCAGATGAGACAACAGGGAACCCAGGCGCGCACCCCTACACGAAAAGATGGTCGACGGCTACTCGCTCAACCAGCGCAGGGTGCGGCTGCTTTTCTTCGCGAGGATGACCAGGGCGATGATGACGATATCGACGATGAAGCCGAACACGAACACATTCTGGAACACGCCGGTGGCCTCGTAGATGGACATCATCAGCGGAATGCCCAGGCTAGCAACCAGGTAGCCGCAGCTGGTGATGCGCGAGAAGATCTTCTCGAAGTCCCTCATGCCGAAGATGGAGAGCGCGAAGGTGGAATAGCCCACGCCGGTGATGGCGTACATGGCGTCGTTCAAACCAGCGCCTACGCACGAGCCTACCACCGACTCGCTGCTGAAGTACAGCACCACGAATGACACCATGGTGATGCCCGTCCACAGCACCATGGCGCGCGTCGAGCCGAATTTATCGCTGGTGGCACCCGCCAGGGGGTTGAAGACAATGTCGCAGAGGCTCGCCGAGGACACCATCAGTCCGCCCACCACCGCGCCAAGTCCCACCACTTCGGCGTAGGTTGGAAAAATGGCGTTCATACAGGCCGTCCCTTGGCACAGCATCACCACGCCCACGCAGAGGAGGAACGGCACGCTGCGGAACGCTGCGGCTGCCGGCACGCCGGGCGCGGTGCTGGGAGCCAGGGTTTTAGCGCGCCCAGCCGCTTCCTCGTACCCGTAAGGCAGAAGCCCCTTATCCGCAGGTTCCTTGCGGATCACGAACAGCGCGAAAGGCAGTGAAATGACGAGCGCGATGATCGCCATGATCCA
>OLNN01001331.1_pt1 | contig 20809 bp, 18 predicted proteins | sample 1672141 | NCBI WGS metagenome assembly OLNN01 (sample SAMEA3136652, study PRJEB25190) | human gut metagenome | biome: human gut; feature: human-associated habitat; material: faeces | place: Austria | collected 2013 | reverse complement strand
CGCTGCCCCGGAAGTTCCGCGCAAAGGTGCGCTTGCCGCTGTAGAGCGGCCCTGTGATGAACATCATTTACAGCACTCCTCCCCACTGGCTGACGGCCAGCGCCGCCAGCATCCACAGCTCGGCCCGCTGTAAAAACCACCCGGCCAGGTCGCCGGTGATGCCGCCAAACTGCCTTTTGGCCACGAAATAATAGCGCCACAGCGCCAGAAGCGCCGCCGCCGCCAGCCCGCCGCCGCCCAGCGCCGTCAGCGCCAGGATGAGCAGAGCCGACAGGCCGCAGAGAAAGCGGCAGACGGTCTGCTTGTCGGCCGCTGTGGCAAAAGTATGGGCGAGGCCGGTGTCTTTCGCCAGCGGGAACGCCGCCACGGCAAAGCCCGACAGCGCCCGCTCCAGCACCAGCGCCAGCGTCCAGCACAGGCCCGCCCGGGGTGTGAACCGCACACTGCCGCAGAGGCCGAAGTAGGCCACAAAGTAGCAGCACAGCCGGATGACAGCGAAGGCCCCACAGTGGGAGTCTTTCAGAATTTCAAGCTTTTTTTTCCGGTCGCCGTAGCTCGAGAGGGCGTCCGAGGTGTCGGCATAGCCGTCGAGATGGATGCCGCCGGTGACGGCCACCGGCACGAGGCAGAACGCCGCCGCCCGGGCCAGCTCCGGCAGGGGCAGGACGCCGCAGAGGCACCACAGCACGCCGCACACCAGCCCGATGAGGGGGAAGGCACACATGGCGTACCGCATATTTTTTTCGTTCCACTCGAACTGCGGCACCGGCAGGGCCGAAAACATCGCAAAGGCCACCGCGATGGTCTGCAAAACAGTCACAGCTTTTCTCCCCCTTTGTAGTACACCGGCAGGCCGCAGACCACCCGGCAGACGTTGTCCGCCCGGGCGGCGAAGGCGTTGTTCACCTGCGCCAGCGCCAGCAGATACTGGTCGGTGTCGCCTGCGTAGTCGGCACCGCCGCTGAACACCTCGTTCGATACGACGATAAGGTTATCACACCCGGCGGCGAGGCGTTCCAGCCCGTCCAAAACGGCCTCGGCGGTGTGCTTTCCTGCCCCGCCGGGGCTGTAAAGCTCGTTGGCGACGAGGTTGCCGAGGTCTTCCAGCAGGACGGTCCCCCGGCCGGGCAGAGCCAGACGGTCGAGGTGGAGCGGGCATTCCAGCGTTTCGAACTGCTTTTGCGCCCGCATTTTCCGGTGCTTTTCCACCCGGGCGGCGCACTCGGCATCCCTGACCTGCATGGTGGCGAGGTAATAGCGGGGCAGGCCGGTCTTGAGCACAAGGCTCTCGGCGTAGGCGCTTTTGCCGCTGGCCGCGCCGCCGAGCACCAGCGTCAGCATCCTTCGCCTTCCTGCGGCGTGTAGGCTTCGATGCCGCCCTCTTCAAAGGAATAACAACCATCGTAGACGGCCAGCGCCATATCCCACAGCGGGATGGCGGCCACCGCGCCGGTGCCTTCGCCCAGATGCAGGCCCGCCGTAATAAGGGCTTTTTTGTTCAGAGCGTCCAGCACCAGTTTTGCGGCCGGCTCGGTGGAGCAGTGGCTTGCAAAAACAGCCTTGGCCGCTGCCGGGCAGAGCCGGACAGCGCAGAGCGCCGCCACACAGCTGATGAAACCGTCGGCCAGCACCGGCACACCTTCCAGCGCACCGCCGAGGAAGACGCCGCAGAGTCCGGCAATATCGAAACCGCCCAGCTTTGCCAGCACGTCCAGTGCATCGGCAGAGTCGGGCTGATTTTTTGCGATGCCACGATGGATGGCGTCGATCTTCCGGGCAAGACCCTCGTCCGAAAGGCCCGCGCCCCGGCCCGTCATCACTTCGACGGGCTGGCCCAGCAGCACAGCGGCCACGGCGCTGGATGTCGTGGTGTTTCCGATGCCCATCTCACCGGTAGCCAGCAGGCCGACGCCCGCTTTCTTCTGCTCCTGCACCAGCCGGATGCCCCTGCCGATGGCCTCCACAGCTTCAGCCCTGCTCATAGCCGGGCCGAGGGTGAAGTCCGCTGTGCCGGGGGCGATGCGGCAGTCGAGGACGCCCGGGACCGGTTCGCCCGCGATTCCCATATCCACCGGCACCACCTCGCACCGGGCGGTCTGTGCCATCCGGCAGACGCTGGTGCGGCGGGCGGCGAGGTTCTCAGCCACGGCGCGGGTCACGCTGCTGTCGGTCTGGCTGACGCCCTGGGCCACCACACCGTTATCGGCGCAGAGCACCAGCACCGCCCGGCGGGAAATATCCAGCTTTTCGCTGCCGGTGAGGGCGGCGGCGTCCTCGATGGTCGTTTCCAATCCGCCCAGCCCGCCCAGCGGCTTTGCAAGGCTGGCCCAGTGGGCGTGCGCCGCCGCCCGGGCGGCTTCGTCCGGCGGCGTGATGGCCGCACAAAGGGCGGCAAGTTCTGTCTCAGTCATGGTCTCTCCTGTAATTTTCAGCTGCGGCGGCAAAGCGCTGCGGCAGGGGCGTACCCGCCCAGTACAAATGCGGGAAGCCCGCATAGAAATGCTCGTTTACAGATCCGCACCGCCACTCTGCGCCGCCCACCGGCTTTTTTGCCGCGAGAGCCACGCCGTTGGCGGTGGAATCCCAGTGGTGGAATTCGTGGATGGGAAAGCTCTCCCCGGCCCGGAAGAGCATACTGTCCGAGTCTGCGCTCAGCGCGGCGTAGCCGAAGCGGACGAGACGTCCGGCATCTTTTGCTTCGCCCGGCAGAACGCCCACCATCGGCCAGCTCTGCCCCTCGGCGTCCGTGAGGCTCTGCCCCAGATAGAGGAAGCCCCCGCACTCGGCCGCTGTGGGCAGACCGGACTCGATTTTTCGCTTTATCTCACGCAGAAGCGAGGTATTTTCACTCAATTTTCTTGTGTGAAGTTCCGGGTAGCCGCCGGGCAGATACAGCCCGCCGATGTTTTCCGGCAGAGCCGTGTCGCGGAGGGGGCTGAAAAAGACCACCTCTGCCCCGGCGTCCCGGAAGGCTTCCAGCGTCTCGGCGTAGGCGAAGCAGAACGCCTCGTCCTGCGCCACGGCGATGCGGACGCGGGCCGGAGGCGTCTCCGGCTGCACCGGCAGGGCGGGCGGCTCCTTTTCGCAGAGGGCCAGCAGGCGGGGCCAGTCGATGTGCTCCTCTGCCGCGTCGGCCAGAAGGGCCAGCTTCTGCTGTAAATTTTCCACTTCCGCCGCCGTGTAGAGGCCCAGATGGCGGGAACCGATGACGGCCTCCGGGAGTTTCGGCAGAAAGCCCAGCACCGGAAGACCCGTCTCTTCTTCCAGCATCGGGGCCAGCAGAGCGTGCATCCGTGCCGTGCAGTTGTTCAGCAAGATGCCTGCGATGTGACTGGGAGTGCGGAAATTTACGAGCCCGTTCAACTCTGCGGCCAGCGTCAGGCTCTGACCTTTCGGCTCCACCACCAGCAGTACCGGCAGACCCAGCGTGTCGGCCAGATGCCACGCACTGGCCCTGTCGCTGACGCCCCCGAGGCCGTCGTAAAAGCCCATAGCCCCCTCGCACACCGCCGCACCGTGTCCGGCGGCCCCCTTCGCGTAGAGGGTGCGCACCGTCTCGGGTGCAGAGAAAAAGAGGTCGAGGTTGCGGCTCTCCACCCCCAGCACGGCCCGGTGGAACATGGGGTCGATGTAGTCCGGCCCGTTCTTGAAGGCGCAGGGTGCACAGCCCCGCCGCTTCAGCGCCATGAGCAGGGCGCAGGTCATGGTGGTCTTGCCGCTGCCCGAGCGGGGCGCCGCCAGCAGAAACTGTATCATGTCATTCTCCTGTGATGAGGTAGATGGGGTTCTGGGCCATCATAAGGTGCAGTCCGCCCACGGCCCTGGCCCGGCTGACGGCGATCTGGCTCACCTGCACGGTCCGGCCTTTGGCCGTCAGCGCGGCCACCGCCGCCGAAAGGCTCTCAAGGGCGATGGCCGACACGCAGATGCGGGCGTCGGGGTTCTTATCCAGCGCGGCGTCCACGATGGCGGCAAGGCTACCCTTGCTGCCGCCGATGAAAACAGCGTCCGGCGCGGGCAGGTCCGAAAGCGCGGCGGGGGCAAGCCCCTCCACGAGGACGAGGTTCCGGGTCCTGAATTTTTCGCGGTTGGCTTTGATGAGCGCACAGCCCTCCGGCCTGCACTCCACTGCGTAGACCCGGCCCCGGGGCGCGGCCAATGCCAGCTCCACGCTGACGCTGCCCGTCCCGGCCCCCACGTCCCACAGGATGTCTTCCGGGCGGACGGCCAGCTTCGCCAGCACAGCGGCCCGGACTTCCTGCTTGGTCATGGGAACATCGCCCCGCTCGAAGGCTTCGTCCGGCAGGCCCGGGGCGCGGCGGGGCAGCACCTCCGCCGCCTCCACGAGAAGGACGCTCAGGCTGTTGAAGCGGCCTGCGGCCAGCTCTTTGACGCTGCCGCGGAAGATCTTCTCTTCCGGCGTGCCGAGGCACTGGCCCACAACAGCCTGCACGTCCCCGAAGCCCTCTGCCGCCAGCTGGGCGCAGAGGGTGGCGGGGTCTTCGCTGCCGCCGGTGAGGAAGAAGGTGGGTCTGCCCTGCATACACTCGGCCACCGGGTCACAGGTGCGGCCATGGGCCGAAACAAGGTTCCACCCCTGCCACGGACGGCCCAGCGCCGCCGCCAGCAGCTGGATGCTGGAAAGGCCGGGCAACACCCGGGCGCGGACGCCGAGGGCTTCCAGCTTTTCCATCATGGCAGACGCGCCGGAGTAAAAGCCGGTGTCGCCGCTGTAGACCAGCACGGCGTTCTCTGCGCCGGAAGTCTGCAGCAGCTCTGCCACCTCGTCGGGGCGGTAGGCGGCGGCGCGGTTCTCGGTGCAGCCGGCAGGCAGAACTGCCAGCAGACGCCGTGCTCCCAGGATGAGGTCGGCCTGTCGCAGTGCGGCCAGGCCCTGAAGGGTCAGGTTCTCCGGCTGGCCGGAGCCCATGCCGATGAGTGTCACGTTCATCTTATCATCTCCTTGCAGCGTTTCAGCACCTCGGAAGCCGTCTCGCCCTGCTCGGGCGGGCGGCGGATGACCACCAGCTGCGCTCCGGCGGCAGAGGCAGCGGCGGCTTTTTCGTCGAAGCCTCCGGCCGCGCCGCCGTCCTTGGTGACGAGCCAGCGGATATGGAACTGCTCCATCATGGCCTGATTGAGGGCAAAGCTGAAGGGTCCCTGCATGGCGATGATGTTGCGGTGGGGGATGTTCGCCGCCTCGCAGGCCGCGATGCTTTCCAGCGTGGGCAGGACGCGGGGGTAGAGCCTCTCGGGCGGGATGGCCGCGAACTGCGCCAGCTCCTTGGCCCCGGTGGCCAATAGAAGGTTGCCCTCTTTTGCGGCCAGCGCCTCGGCTGCCTGCTTTGCGCTCTCAAAGACGAGACAGTTTTCCGGCAGCGGACTGGCCGGGCGCAGCAGGCGGAGGTATCCTACCCCGGCCTTCTCTGCCGCTGCTTTGATGTTTTTGGTCGCCTCCACCGCGTAGGGGTGGGTGGCGTCGATGCAGAGGGCGGCATCCCCCAAGAGCGCGGCCATCTCATCGGGCAGGAGCCGCCCGCACCGGACGGTGACGCCGGGGGTGCTCCCCTGCTCTTCCTGTCCCAGCGGGGTGGCCACGCTGACGGTGACTTCGATGCCCAGCGCCGCCAGCTGGCGGGAAAGCTCCCGTCCCTCGGTGGTGCCGCTGAAAACGACGACATTCATCGGCGGTACCCCCGCGGCGTGACCATCCGCCCGCTCAGCGCGCGGGTGGCGGCGCTGCCCACAAAGACGGTGGTGAACATATCCACCTCGGTGTCCCGGAGCTGGCTGAGAGGCAGGATGTGCTTTTCCTGCCCTTCCCGGCCGATGTTCCGCACATAGCCGCAGAGGGTGTCCGGGGCTTTGCCGTTCGCCAGCAGGACGTCCACGGCCCGGCGCAGATAGTCCGGGCGGCCCTTGGAGGAGGGATTATACAGCGCCAGCGCGAAATCGCCCTGAGCGGCGCAGACCAGCCGCTTTTCGATGACCTCCCACGGCGTGAGGCGGTCCGACAGCGAGATGACGCAGAAATCGTGGGCCAGCGGCGCACCCAGCACCGCGCCGCCGCTGAGGGCGGCGGTCAGGCCGGGGACGACCTCCACGTTGACATCCGGGTACTCTTCGGCCAGCTCCAGCAGCGGGCTGGCCATGCCGTAGACCCCGGCGTCGCCGGAGCAGACCAGCGCCACGTCCCGACCCGCCCGGGCGGTATCCAGCGCCCAGCGGCAGCGGTCGATTTCCCGGGTCATGCCGGTGGTGTAGCACTCTTTTTCCGGGTAGAGGGGGCGCACAAGGTCGATGTAGACCGTATAGCCGCACAACACCTCGGCCTGCTGCAAGGCGCTCTGCGCCTGCACGGTCAGAAACTGTCCGCCGCCGGGGCCAAGCCCCACGACGAACACGGTCTTTTTACTCTCACTCATTGCTCTGTCCTCCAATCGGGTGCAAAGGGGCGGGCAGCCAGCGCCAGCGTCACGCCGCCGTCTGCCGTTTTGGGCAGAAGGAGCATCCCGCCCGAGGCTTTTACCGCCGAGCGCTCACAGACGTTGTCCACGCCGGTGACACTTGCCACAAAGGCCGACGGGGTGAACTGTCCCGGCACGGCCCGCAGTTCGTCGGCCGGATAGAACGTGATGGGCCAGCCGTGGTCTTTGCAGAACGCTGCAAGCCCCGGCTCATCTTTTTTCAGGTCGATGCTGGCAGCTGCGCAGACCGCCGCCGGGCTGAGACCGGACGCGGCACAGAACGCTGCAAAGGCTTCTTCCAGCTGCTGGGCCGTCGTGCCGCGGCGGCACCCCACCCCCAGCACCCCGATGCAGGGGACGAGATGGAGCGCCCCGCCCTGCGGCGTGAGGGTCAGGGCGAAGTCGGCGGCTTCGGGTGCATCAGCCTTTTTCACTCCGGCGGGGGTCTCCCCCGCCACCGGCCACGGCGACCAGTACCGAACAGTCTGCCCGGCCAGCAGGGCGCCGCTGACGCGCTTGATGCGCTCCGGTTCAAGGACAGCGCAGTTCTGGGCCTTGGCCCAGAGGTCCACGGCGAAGAGGCCGTTGACGTCGGTGGCCGTCGTGATGACCGGCACCGCGCCGCACGCTTTTGCCAGCGCCCGGGCCAGCGCGTTGGCACCGCCCAGATGGCCCGACAGGAGCGGCACGGCGAAGTTTTCCCCCTCGTCCACGACCACCACCGCCGGGTCAGCGGCCTTGCTCTTGCAGTGGGGCGCGATGGCCCGCACCGCGATGCCCACAGCTCCTACAAAAATCAGGGCCTCATCCTGTGCAAAATGTTCCGCCGTCCAGCCTTTCAGGGTCACGTCTCCGCCGCAGCGGCTCACGCTGCCGGGCAGAGCTTCCGCCAGCCGATGGGCCAGCGCTTCGCCCTTTGCCGTAAAGGCCAGATATGCCCGGCTCACTGCCCGGCCTCCGTCCCCTGCCTGAACTCGGTGGTAAAGGCGGGGTCATAGAGCTTGCTGCGCTCGTAGTTTTCGCCCAGAAAGTCGCCTACGACGATGAGGGCGGTCTTGGTGATGCCGTTTTTGCGGGTCTCCTCGGCCAGTGTGGAGACGGTGCAGCGCACCACCTTCTGCTCGGGCCAGGTGGCCTTATAGACCACGGCGGCAGGGGTATCGGGGCGGTAGCCGCCGCTCTCGAGAAGAGCCTGCTGGACTTTGTCCACCAACCCGATGGAGAGGAAGATGACCATGGTAGCCCCGTGCGCGGCCAGCTTTTCCAGCTGTTCGGCCTCAGGGACAGGAGTGCGGCCCTCCATCCGGGTGATGATGACGGTCTGGCTGACGTTGGGCAGGGTGTACTCGGCACAGAGCGCCGCCGCCGCGCCGCAGAAGCTGGACACGCCCGGGGTGTCGTCATAGGGGATGCCGTCAGCATCCAGTGCGTCCATCTGCTCCCGGATGGCCCCGTAGAGGCAGGGGTCGCCAGTGTGGAGGCGGACCGTGGTGCCTCCGGCCTTTTCGGTGGCACGGATGGTGTCCAGCACCTGTTCCAGCGTCATCTCGGCGCTGTTATAGATGGCACAGCCGGGCTTCGCCAGCCCCAGCAGGGCCGGGTTGACGAGACTGCCCGCGTAGATAATGCAGTCGGCATCGGCCAGCAGGGCCGCGCCCCGCCGGGTGATGAGGTCGGGCGCACCCGGCCCGGCTCCTACAAAATGGACCATATCTTACCCCTCCTTCACCAAAATCGTTGCGAAATAGCCCGCCGACCGGGCCGGGTCGTAATCGGTCAGGTCGGGCCAGACCTCCTCGTTCGGCAGGCCGCAGTTACAGACCATCGCGCTCCGGCTCAGAAGCCCGGCGTCGGCCAGCGCGGCCAGCGTCTCGGGCAGCTGACGGCCCGATTTCATCAGCACTTTTGCGCCCGGTGCGGCCAGCACCTCAGCGGCGCAGCGCCCCGGGGCGATGGTCAGCGGCTGCTCCATGCCGCCCGTCAGGGACTGGCCCAGCCGGGCCGCAGCAGCACAGAAGCTCGTCACGCCGGGGAGCATCACGGTCTTGCAGCCCTCGGCCTCCAAGATCTCCTGCAAGTAGCCGAAGGTGGCGTAGACGGACACGTCGCCGAGGTTGAGCATGGCAACATCCTGCCCGGCGTCGAGATATTCTTTCACGGCCCGGGCCGCCTCGATGTGGGCGGCTTTCTGCACCGCCGGGTCAAGACTCATGGCGAAGCGCAGCGGCAGGATGGTCTTGCCGCTCAGATTCACCGCACCTTTTGCGATGTCCAGCGCCAGCATCCCGCCCTTCGGGGTCTGGGGCGCGGCGATGACCGGGCAGTTTTCGAGGCGGCGGACAGCCTGCAGGGTCATGAGCTCCGGGTCGCCCGGGCCGACGCTGACGCCGTAAAAAGTGCCTATCCGTTTTTCCATTCGTCCAGCAGCTCCTTTGCAGTTCTGGTCTGGCCCAGCGGGCCGTATTGATTCGAGAAGAGCACCGCGCCCACTCGGAACGCCTCGGCGGCGCGGCGGTCGAGGTGGATCTGGATGGCGTCCAGCAGACTGGACAGCACCGGCGCTCTCATCTCTGCTCCGTCTAAGATCTCCATGCAGGCGTCGGTGGTGGCCGCGTTCATCAGGGCCGCGCAGACGTCCCGGGACGCACCGCAGAGGGCGGCGTGGGCGCAGAGCAGCTCGGTGCGGCAGTCGGCTGTGCGGGAGTGGGTGTTCATGACGCCGCCCGCCAGTTTGACCAGCTTGCCGATATGGCCCACCAGCACCACCTCTTCGAAGTGGGATGCCGCCGCCATATCCATCGTATCCCCGATGAAGTTCGAGGTCTTGACCACCGGGATATTCTTCAGGGCGGGCATCTTCTCGTGGAGATAGTCGAGACCGTAGTTGCCCGGGGCAAGGATGAGCCGCCGGGGGCTTCCGGCCCGAAGCGCCGCCTGCCCCATTTCCAGCTGGATGGTGTCGAGGATGGCCTGCTGGCTCATGGGCTCGACGATGCCGCTGGTGCCGAGGACGCTGAGGCCCCCTTCCACGCCCATATGGGGGTTGAAGGTGCGCTTCGCCGTTTCGGCCCCGCCCTCGATGGAGATGGTGACGTCAAAACCGCCCGCGTACCCGGCAGATTCGGCCTCTTTTTCCAGCGCTTCCTTTATCATGGCCCGGGGGACGTGGTTGATGGCAGCTTCGCCCACAGGCTGGTCGAGACCGGGCTTTGTTACCCGGCCCACGCCCTCACCGCCGTGGATGCGCACCTCGCCGGACAGCTCGGGCCGGAGGGCGACACTGGCGATGACCGGCAGACCGGTGGTCACGTCCACATCGTCGCCGCCGTCCTTCCGGATGGCGCACTCAGCCCCCTCGCCGGACAGGCGGCAGAAGATAGGCTCTACCTCCACCACGATGCCCTTCGGGGTGCGGAGGGCCACCGTCTCGGGGGTGCGGCCGGTGAGCAGCAACCGTGCCGCGCCCGCCGCGCCCAGCGCCGCACAAGTGCCGGTGGTATAGCCGCAGCGCAGGAGCTTCTGGCCGCTGCGGACGTAGTGCTCAAAGAGCGGGCGCTTTTCCTCCGGCGCTTTTGCCTCACCGTAGAGGAATGCGTACTGCTCATCGGTCAGAGCATAAATTTTGCAGATGTTTTCCCGGGCAAAGGCCTTTTCCGGCGTCATGACGTCCGAGACGCCCGCCGCTGAGACGCAGACGACCTTGTCGGAAACTTTCTGCGCCAGCTCCAGCTCGTGGAGGCTCAGGATGACGGCCATCTTCTTGTCACGGGCGAGGCTTTTCAGGATGGCCAGCAATTCTGCCTTTCCCTTGATGTCGAGGAAAGACGTAGGCTCGTCCAATAATATCAGCTCCGGCTGCTGGCAGATGGCCCGGGCCAGCAGGACGCGCTGGCGCTGGCCGTCGCTGATGCGGTTGAAGTCCCGGCCCGCCAGCGCCTCGGCCCCCACGAGGGCCAGCGCGGCATGGACCTGGCGCTTATCTTCTGCCGAGAGGACACCCAGCCGCCCCGTGTAGGGGTAGCGCCCGGCGGACGCCATCTCGAAGCAGGTGGTCAGCTCGGTGCGGCGGGTGTGAGGCACCATCAGGGCCATTTTGCGGGCGCGCTCCGGGCCGGAGTAGTCCGCGAGATTTTTGCCATCCAGCAGGACAGCGCCCCCCTGGGGGGCCAGCTGCGCTGCCAGCGTCTTGAGCAGGGTGGATTTTCCCGCGCCGTTGGGGCCGATGAGGGTGAGGATGGTTCCCTTCCCGACGCCGAGTCCGATGTGCTCTATCAGGGGCGTTTTGCCGTAGCCGATGGCAAGGTCCTCGGCGCGGCAGTAGAATTTCGGATCGCTCATTCCCGGCCCTCCTGTGTCTGGCGGCGCACCAGCAGCCAGATGACCACCGGCGCACCGAAAACCGCCGTCACCGAGCTGATGGACAGCTCAGTGGGCGCGAACAGGCTGCGGGCGATGAGGTCGCAGAGCAGACAGAACGCTGCCCCGCCCAGACAGCAGCCCGGCAGGACATAAAGGGGCTTTGCGCTGCCCAGCAGGTTCTTGACCAGATGCGGCACTGCGATGCCCACAAAGGAGATGGGGCCTGCAAAGGCCGTCACGCAGGCGGAAAGCAGGCTGGAAAGCAGCACGAGGGCCGTCGAGAAGGCCCGCACCGGTACGCCGACGCTCCTGGCGTAGCTCTCGCCCATCTGGTAGGCCGCCATGGGCTTCGAGAGCAGGAACGCCGCCGCCAGCGCGGGCAGCACCACGCAGGCCGCTGCACCCACGTTGGCCCAGGTCATGCCGGAAAAGCTGCCCATCGACCAGTTGTGGAGATTGACGATGTTGGAGTCCTGAGCGAAAGTCACCACGATGTCGGTGACAGCCGAACAGATATAACCGATCATGATGCCGCAGATGACGAGGATGCTCATCCGCGGCACCCGCCGGGCCACCACCAGCACAAAGGCCATAGCCGCCATCGAGCCTGCAAAGGCGGCGATGATGAGGGTGGCCGAGCCGGTGAGCAGCCCCTGCTGTAAAAACACCACCATCGTCAGGGCCACCGCCAGCTTTGCGCCGCTGGACACGCCCATGACGAAGGGGCCGGCGATGGGGTTGGCGAAGAAGGTCTGCAGGAGGTAGCCTGCAGCCGAGAGGGCCGCGCCCAGCAGCACGACCATGACCGCCCGGGGCAGACGGAGCTGGAGCACGATGCCCATGGCCAGCGCATCTTCGCCCCGGCCCAGCAGAGCCGCCGCCACCGCGCCGGGCGTCAGGGACACACTGCCCCAGAACAGGTTGAGTGCAAACAGCACCGCGACCCCCGCTGTGAGGGCGAGGTACGCGAGGCTGAGGCGGCGGGTGGTGGTCATGACAAAGCTCCTTTTATACGATGCGCTGTAAGAAACGGAGGGACGCCGGGTCGGGCGAGCCCTCGGTGAAAACGAGGTTCATATCCGAGATGAGGTCGGCCAGCTCCATGCTCTGCTGAAAGAGGCTCTGGGCCGTACACCAGCAGTCGCCGGACTGGACGGCCTTGAAATCCGCCAGCATCGGGCATTTTTCGATGAGCTGGTCACGGGTCTCCATCACGCCCTCGATGGTGCTGTTGTAGATGAGGACGTCGGCGTCTTTGGCCCGGGCATAGAAGGTCTCCAGCGGCAGTTTGATGGTGGACTGGGCCGACGTCTCCCCCTCGAGGTCGTCGAAGATGTAGACGCCGCCGGCCATCCCCACCATCTGGGCCACATAGTCGCTGGTGCGGCGGACGGTGATGAGATTATTTGTGGTGATGGAGAAGAAGGCCGCAGTCTTGCCGGTGTTCTCCTGCTCGAGGATAGGGGCCACCTGCTCCACCTTCTGGCGAAAGACCTCTTCCGCCATCTCAGTCTTATTCAGCAGGATGCCGTAGAGCTTGAGCCACTCCATCCGGGCCAGCGGGCCGCTCTCGTAGCTCGAGCGCTCCACGAGGACCGGCACGCCGAACTTTTCCAGCTGCTCCTTGACCTCGGGGTCGTGGAGCACCATGGTGTTCTCGATGGCGAGGGTGCAGCCGGCGGCAAGGATACGCTCATAGTCCGGGGCGCTGTACTTGCCCGCGTAGGCGATGCGGCCCTCCTGCATGGCCTGTTTGGCCTCTTCCACATACCAGCCCTCGGCCTTCGTGCCGGAGAGGGCGATGCTGTCCAATGCGTCCAGATGGACGAAGAGGTCCATCACCGAAGTGGAGACGAGATAAATATGATCCAGCGGCTGGCGCAGCAGAACGACATCTTCGGGCAGGTCGTCCACCTCGGCGGCCCCTTCAGGGACGACGAGGAACCGCCCGGCGTCCGGGATGTCGATCATCACATAGCCGCCCTCATAGCAGTCGGCGGAAAACTGGGTGGCATAGTCCAGCGGGTAGCTGTGGTCGAACACGAGGGATGCTGTATTGGCCGGGGCGGTCTTGTGCCGCCCGCAGCCCGCAAGGGTGAGGGCGGCGGCAGGCAGGGCTTTCAGGAAATTGCGGCGTTTCATCGTTACTTTGCCTCGATCAGGGATGCAGAGGCGAAGGTCAGCGTATACTCGATCTCATGCGGGGTGCTCATGGCGACGGTATCGCCCACCACATCCAGCGGGGTGTCGAGAGCCGCGACGGGGATCTCGAAGGTAGAGTTGCCCTCAGTGTTGGTGGGCAGATACTTCTCGCCGTCCACCAGCATATAGTCGTAGTTGGGGCTGGACCAGACGATGGTGGCGGTCATCCTGCCGTCGGCCACGGTCAGGGCCGCGGGGCTTTCCACGGTGGCGCGGCCAGAGCCGCCCTCGAGGGTCACATCACAGGTGTAGGTGCCGTCGGCAGGTGCTTCCGTCGCAGCAGGCTGGGCGTTGGCGACATGGACGGTATGGTCGTACCACTTGCCCTTGGTGCCGAGGATAGCCAGCTGGAAGTCCTCGTCCAGAGCCTTCACCGGGATGTCGAAGCCGTAGACCTCATCGGACAGGCCGTCGGAGTAGGTGACGGTGTCGGTGGTGGGCTGGAGCCAGTCGCCCTCGTGGGCCTCGGCGTCAGCGGCCATGCCGACGTAGAGGTTGACGATCTTCTTGGAGGCGAGACTGACGTGGAAGGTCATCTGACCGTCCTTCACGGTCAGGGTCCCCTTGCCGTCGTTGGCCTCGTTGGCATGGAACATGGAGCTGTCGGTGTCAAAGTCGGCGGTGTAGACGCCGTCGGGCAGAGCGGCCTCTGCCGCCGGTTCGGAAGCTGCCTCGCTCACGGCGGAGGAAGCCGCAGCCTCGGAGGAAGCGGCAGAGCTGGCCGGGGTGCCGGATGCGCCGCAGCCGGTGAGAGAACCAGCCAGCACAGCGCCGGCCAGCAAAAGAGCAAATTTATGGTTCAGTTTCATGATGATATACCTCGAAGTATCTATTTTACAGAAAAGATTATAACACGCAATGGCCCGAATTCAAAGCAGGCCGAAAAAGAAATTGCCCGAAAAGGCACTCCTTTCCGGGCAATCATAGGGTCAGAATCAACCGTTCAGGGAATCGACAGCGGCCTTGGTGTGTGCGACGTAGAGCTGCTGGATGTCAGCGACCTCGCCCAGACCGGCGATCTGGCAATCGACAGAGTCGAATTCGCCGGAGGCCTCGAACTGGCTCTTCCAGGAATCCTCGTCGTCGCCCGCCATATCGTTGTTGGCGTGGTCACCTGCAACGACCATCAGGGGACGCAGGACGACCTTGGTGTAACCGGCGGCCTTGACAGCCTCGATGACGTTCTCGCAGGCAGTCTCCTCCGGCTCGCCCTCGACGGTGCCGATGAAGACATTCTTGTAGCCCAGAGCCTCCATCTGAGACTGCATCTGGGTGTAGCTCACCTTTGCGGTGTGAGAGGTGCCATGGCCCATGAAGACGAAAGCGGTGCCGTCCTCAGCAGCGGCGTCCAGACTGTCGAAACCGGCGGTCTTGACGGCCTCGGCGGTGATGGCCTTGGCGACAGCTTCCTTGTCGGCGTTGATGACGGTGGCATCGCTGCCCACCTCGCCCAGCAGAGGCTCGGCGATGGCGACGGACTCGAACTTATCGCGGTAGCTGTCCACCATCTCCATCATCTCGTCGTACTCAGCGCCATGCATCAGATGGGTGGGCTGGACGACCAGATTCTTCACGCCGTTGGCAACAGCGCGCTCCATGGCCTGCTCCATGTTGTCGATCTTCTCGCCGTCACGGGCCTGAACATGGTTGATGATGATCTGTGCGGTGAAGGCGCGGCGGACAGACCAGTCGGGATATGCGGCCTGGATGGCATCCTCGATGCCCTTGATGTCCGCTGCGCGGCTGTTGTTGAAGGAGGTGCCGAAGCTGACGACCAGGATCTCGTTGTCGCCGATGTTGTCCTGGTTGCGGGCGTCGTCCTTAGAGGCGTCGCCGGTGTCGCGGCCAAAGTAATCGGGGTCAGCCTCTTCGCCCTCGACCATCTCCTTCTGAGCGTCGGTCAGAGCGTCCCATGCTGCCTTTGCGGCCTCACACTGGGCGTCGGTGTTCTCGTTGCGCTCCTGCACATAGATGGCGTCGATGAGGTCTGCCACATTCTTTGCTGCCATTTCATCAGCCTCCTCGCTGCTCACCTCGCTGGCGGCAGCAGAGCTTGCGGCGGTGCTGCCGGCGGCAGTGGAAGAAGATGCACCGCAGCCGGTGAGCACACCGGCACACAGGGCCAGTGCGGCAGCAGCGGCGGTGACGCGCTGCCAGTTCTTGTTGGTTGCCTTACGCATTGTTTGAGTCCTTTCTGTTGTGTGGAATGTACGTTTCCGATAGAAAGGGTACGAAACGGGGGCCAGCTCAAACGAAAAAAGAGCCTTTTCACCGCGCGGAAGGCACAGCAAAAAGACCCTTTGAACTTTCGGGCTTTTTGGTACGACCAATTCCTCGTGATCCGGAGCCGGACGCTCCTGTACCAACAGCGGGCAGGTTTCCTGACTGAAAGCTCACCGCCCGCTGCCGCCTTCCCAGAGGCAAAGCCTCCAGTGACTGGCGCTGAGCGCCAAGGCAGCGGACTCCCTTATCACAGTGACGAGATCGCGCGGGACTCGCACCCGCTTCCCTTTTACCCTCCCGGCCGGGGACGAAGCCCCGGCGGCAGGCACCTGCTGTTTTCTATTCAGACGAGGTGAAGTATACCACACTCCGCCCTAAAATGCAATATCTCAGCCCTCCTGCGGCACGGTCCAGACCATGCCCAGCGCTTCGAGCTTTGCGATGCGCTCCGCCGTCAGCTTTTTCTCGGCACAGGCGTAGTTTTCGCGCATCCGGCGGACCCAGTCGCCGAGGCAGAAGCCGTCTTCGGTCTTATAGTTCACCGGCACCAGCAGGTCACCGTGGGCGGCGCGGTACTCTTCGGCGCGGCGGAACGCCCCGGCCCACTTGGCCTCCCGGGCGTCCCACTGCATCCCGATGGCGTCCAGCAGAGCGATATGCTCCGGCGTCACCTGAAACGAGCCGGGCCGGGCCTTGCGGGCAGCCCGGAGGTTCGAGATCCAGACGCCCAGACGGAAGCCGTTCTCGTCCACATATCCGGCAGGCACAAGGAGGCTGCCCTTCTTCTCGGCGTAGAGCCTGGCGCTCTGGTAGTTATCCAGCCAGTTCTGCTCCCGCACGCTGCACGCGGGCGGCACCGGGGCGCTGAGGCGTCGGCCTTTTTCGCCCTTGAACAGCTCTTTCAGGGCCGCGCGGCGCTTGGCGGAAAGCTTTTTGCCCTCCTGCAGCATCTGCTTCTGACGGGACAGCCAGCTGCCCAGCCAGATGCCGTCCTCCGTCCGGTACTGGGCCGGAACGGCCAGACTGCCGTGCTCCTTTTTGTATTCCACGGCCAGCTCGTAGCGGTGCTGCCACGAGTCGGTCTTTTCCCAGTTCATGCCCAGCTCGTCCAGCAGAGCTTTCCGCTCCGGCGTTACCCGGGCGCTGCTGCGCTCGGGGTTCTGCCATGCGTACCGCTGGCGGGACACCCACTTGCCCAGCAGGATGCCGTCTTCGTCGATGTACTCGATGGGAACGTCGAGGTTCCCGTGGGCGGCGTGGTACTTCACGGCGGCCTCGTAGGCGGTCTGCCACTTGCGGTCGTTCCGGTTCGCCCAGTCCACTCCCAGCGCTTCCAGCTTTTCGATTTGGGCGTCGGTCAGCACATCTTCTTTATAAGCGGCACGCTGACTGCCCAGCCAAACGCCCAGCGCCATGCCGTCCGGCGTGACATACTTGACGGGAATTTCCAGCGTGTGATTTTCCAGATAATACTGGACGGCGGCGGCATAGCTCTTCTCCCAGAGGATGCTGCCGGTGTCCCACACCATGCCCAGTGCCTCGAGGCGCTCGACGCGGTCTGACGGCAGGTTCCCGCCCAGATAGCGCTGGCGGTTATAGACGATCCACTCGCCCAGCGCAAAGCCGTCCTTATCCTTATAATGGACCGGCACCAGCAGGTCGCTGTGGCTGTCGCGGTACCGCCGGGCCGAAGCACAGCCGTTCTCCCACGCCAGCTCGAGCCGCTTTTGCCAGTTCATGCCGATTTTGTCCAGCCGGGCGGCCTGCGCGGCGGTGAGGCGTCCCTTTTTCTTTCCGGCCCGGACAAGGCGCTGGTTTTCCAGCCAGCGGCCCACGGCCACGCCCCCGAAGCTGTAGGAGCGAGGCACGTCCAGCGTCTTTCCCTCTGCCGTCATCTGCTTTGCGGCGGCATAATAGCGCTCCCAGTCGGAGTCCAGCGCGCGGCGGAGCTGCCGGTAAGCCCGGCGGCAGGCAGAAAGGGGCTCTTCCAGCGGGAAGGCTTCTGCCCCCGCCGCACTGCACTCCTTCCGCAGCTGCTGCACACAGGTCAGCGCCTTAAAGGCCGCGCTCAGCTCTGCCACCGGCACACTGCCGCAGGCCGCAAGGGCGCGGGCCAGCATCTGCCGGTATGCGGTCGGTTCAGCGCTGCGGCGCACCAGCACCACGCCCGAGATCCCGGCCAGAGGAGCCTGCACCGCCGGGCCGTTGGCACAGACCAGCAGCCGGAGGGTGGCCGCTTCATCGGCCGCAAAGCCTTCTGCATCCTTATAAATATGTGTTCCTGCACCAAACAGCTTCTCGGCCTGCTCTGCGGTCTGCGCCGCCGCTGCATCATCCTCGCAGAGGACGAGGCAGCGCCCGGCAGCATCCGGGAGCCACTGCGCCAGCAGCTGTTCCACCGGCGGAAGCTTCTCTACGGCGAGGCTCAGAGCCTGATATTTCTCGGCGTTGGGGTCAGGGCAGCCCGGCAGATGGAGGTTTTTCACCTCAGCACGGAGGCGGGCCATCGCATCTTCCAGCGGCCAGAGCAGGGCCGTATAGGAGGCCGGCATGGGCAGCAGACCCTCGGCCATCGCCCCGCCCAGCGCCAGCGGCTCCACAATGGCGTCGGCCAGCATCTCCTCGGCAGCGCGGCAGCTGTCGCCCGGAGCGTCCGGCTCCCCCAGAGCCAGCAGCTTTGCCCCCGGGCAGAGGCGGAACAGAGGCTGGACGCAGTCGGTCCAGTCCTTTGCGCTCATCTCCCTCCAGCCGTCCAGCACCAGCAGGCCGGGCCGGAACTCAGCCAGCGCCACCCAGCCCAGCGCATTCTGCACGGCCAGCTGCTCGCAGCTCATCAGCCGCACCCGGCCGCCCAGCGTCCGGTCCAGCCGCTTTGTCAGGGCGCGGCGCAGTTCCAGACGGGCAGCGCAGGACACCACCCAGAGCACGCGCATCTCGGGGTGGGCGTCCAGCAGCTCCCACACGATGCAGCCTTTGCCCGTACCCGCCGGGCGCACCAGCGCAGCACAGTTTTTCTGCTGCAGTCCAGCCTCCGCTGCACGGCAGGCTGTTTTATTTGAATCATCTACCAAAATCGACATATCTTATCCTTTCTGCCCCTTCCGAGGGTTCAGAAATTCGCTTTTTCTGCAAAAAAGAAACGCGCCTGCGCAAAGCTGGCTTTCCTGCCTGCGCTGCGCCTGCGTTTTTCTGCAAAAATGTTACTTTCATGCTCTATTTTTATCATAAAAGTTTATTTCTTGTCAAGATGATTTGCACAGATTTTTCCAAATAATTTTACATTCCCTTTTTCCGGAAATTCCGGGACCGTTCCCTGCTGCCCGTTGACGGCGGGGACAGTTGGTGGTAGACTTTTTTCATCGGCTCCCCTTTTGGCGGGAGACTCCCCTATTTATGATATGTGAGGTAATCGATATGAACATCATCAGCACCGAAAAAGCTCCCGGCGCCATCGGCCCCTACTCTCAGGGCTACACCGTGGGCGGTCTCGTCTTCACCTCCGGCCAGATCCCGGTAGACCCCGCCACCGGCGCAGTCGCCGAGGGCATCGCCGCACAGGCTGACCAGAGCTGCCGCAATGTGGGCGCTATCCTCGAAGCTGCCGGCGTGGGCTTTGACAAGGTGGTCAAGACCACCTGCTTCCTGGCCGACATCGCCGACTTTGCCGCTTTCAACGAGGTGTACGCCAGGTATTTCACCTCCAAGCCCGCCCGCAGCTGCGTGGCCGTGAAAGACCTGCCCAAGGGCGTGCTCTGCGAGATCGAAGCCATCGCTGAGGCCTAAACCGCCTTTTCAGCATAAAGAGGGGCCGTCTGCACTCCATTCCGGGTGCGGACGGCCCCTTTTGTCTGTCTTCGATTCCAGTTTTTCATGCTGGCTAACTTTCCCAGCCGAAGAAATTGACTTCGTTTTTCGCTTTTGTTACAATAGAATCGAACTGTTGTAAAAGATTTCCGGTCAAATTTGAAAGAGAGGTCCCTGCCCATGTCCAATTCCCGTGTTGAAAGCCACAGCCGCGCCGAATTGCGCAACAAGATCATCAGCGCAGCCACCCTGCTCGAGATCCTGTTGTCCGGCCTCGTCCTCATCGGCCTGCTGCTGTCGATGGTGCCGCTGCTGCAGTGGATGCCCGGCCTGCTGTTCGACGGCAACGACGTCGAGGTGAGCACCTTCTTACAGCGGGCGCTGGACATCGTCATCGGCATCGAGTTCATCAAGATGCTGGCCAAGCACAGCCCTGGTTCCAGCCTCGAAGTGCTGCTCTACGCCATCGCCCGCCACATGGTGGTGGGGCACGAGTCCGCCATGGAGAACCTGCTGAGCGTGAGCGCCATCGCCCTCATCTTCATCGTGCGGAGGTTCTTCTTCGTGCCGGCCTTCGGCGCTCATCTGCCCGACGGCCACCCCGCACCCGACCTTTCCCCCAGCCAGAGCGGCATCCCGTCAGAGGAATTCGCCGCCCGGCTGCGCAAGCACCTGCATCATGACGACACCGACACGGAGCTTGAAGTCGCCATCGAAGACCCCAAGTACGAGGACAACACCGACACGCTGCTGGAAGCAGACCCGAAATGAGCCTGACAACGTAAAATGCCCCGCAGGACGCTCGTCGAGAGCTGCCTGCGGGGCATCTTTTTATGCTTAGTTGCTCTTGTGCTTCTGGCCGAAACGGTACTCCTTGCCGTCCCGGATGCGCTGGATGTTGGAACGGTGCATCCAGATGACCATGCCGCCCATGATGGCAGCGCCGACGGTGCAGACCACCACGTCCTGAGTCGGCAGGCCGCGCATGAGGCTGTACACCAGCGTCAGCACCGGGTAGGCCGCGGCCATGGTGATGCTGCCCAGCGACACCATGCCGGTGGGGACCAGGCAGACGAGGAAGATGAGTGCCAGCACCGGCAGCAGCACCGGCTGGACTGCCAGAATGGCACCGGCAGCCACCAGCACACCCTTGCCGCCCTTGAAGCCGAAGTAGATGGGCTTGGAGTGGCCCACCACGGCGAGGATGGCGGCGAGGTAGACGCCCAGATAGGGCGAGACGGCAGCGTCGGCGGGCAGATGGCCGAACAGCCACCGGCCAAGGCAGACGGCCACGACGCCCTTGAGCACATCGCCCACCGCCGTGAAGGCAGCGGCTTTCTTGCCGAAGGTGCGCAGCATGTTGGTCATACCGGCAGCGCCCGAGCCGTGGGTGCGGACGTCGTCATGGTACAGATACTTGCTGACGAGGATGCCGGTGTCCACGCTGCCCAGCAGATAGGCTTCGGCAGCGACCGCCAGCACAATGAGAAATGCGGTCATAGAACCAGTCTCCCTTCCTTATACGTCCTTCGCGCCCACTTCGCCGGAGCCGCGCTCACGCACGACAAGGCGGATGGGGGTGTGCTCCAGACCGAAGTTCTCGCGGATCTGGTTGATGATATACCGCTGATAGCTGAAGTGGAACAGGTGCTTTGCGTTGACGAAGGCCACGAACGTCGGCGGACGGGTGGAAGCCTGAGTCAGGTAGAAGATCTTCAGGCGGCGGCCCTTGTCGCTGGGCGGCTGCATCCGAG
>OLNN01001329.1_pt1 | contig 20846 bp, 13 predicted proteins | sample 1672141 | NCBI WGS metagenome assembly OLNN01 (sample SAMEA3136652, study PRJEB25190) | human gut metagenome | biome: human gut; feature: human-associated habitat; material: faeces | place: Austria | collected 2013 | reverse complement strand
CTTGAGGTAGGCCATGACGTCGCGGATCTCCGCGCGGTCGAAGAAGCGCGTGCCGCCCACAATCTTGTAGGGCACGCCGGCGCGCAGCAGCATGTCCTCGAGGATGCGGCTCTGCGCGTTCGTGCGGTAGAAGACGGCCATGTCGTCGTAGCTCGTGCCCGTCTCGTGGATCTTCTCGATCTGGGCGCCGATCCAGCGGCCCTCGTCGCGCTCGTCGCTTGCCTGGTAGGCCTGTACGAGCTCGCCGTCGCCGCGGCTCGTGTACAGGCGCTTGGCCTTGCGACGGCTGTTGTTGGCCACCACGGCGTTCGCGGCGTTCAGGATGTGGCCCGTGGAGCGGTAGTTCTCCTCGAGCTTCACGACCTTGGCGTCCGGGTAGTCCTTCTCGAAGTCGAGGATGTTCTGGATGTCGGCGCCTCGCCAGCTGTAGATGGACTGGTCGTCGTCGCCCACGACCATGAGGTTGCGGCGCGCGGCGGCAAGCATGTTCGTGATCTCGTACTGGACGTGGTTGGTGTCCTGGTACTCGTCCACGCTGATCTGGATAAAGCGGCGCTGGTACTTCTCGAGCACGTCGGGGTGGTCCCTCAGAAGCCTGTGGGCGTTGATGAGCAGGTCGTCGAAGTCCATGGCGTTCGCGCGCTCGAGGCGGGCCTGCAGCTCGCGATAGACGCGGGCGGCGGCCGTGAGAGGCGGGGTGTTGGCGAGGCCCTCGAACTCGTCGGGCAGCACGAGCGCGTTCTTGGCACTCGAGATGCGCGAGCGGATGCCGTTGATGGGGAACTGCTTGGGCTCTATCCCCAGGTCGCTCATGATCGACTTCACGAGGCGCTTGGAGTCGTCATCGTCATAGATGGTGAAGTTGGGACGAAAGCCCAGCTTGTCCGCGTCCTCGCGAAGGATGCGCACGCACATGGCGTGGAACGTGCACACCCACATGCCGCGCGTGCCGCCGGGCAGCAGCGCGCCCAGGCGCTCGCGCATCTCGGCCGCGGCCTTGTTCGTGAACGTGATGGCGAGCACCTGCCAGGGGCGCACGCCCTCGTCGGCGATCATGTGCGCGATGCGGTACGTGAGCACGCGCGTCTTGCCCGAGCCGGCGCCGGCCAGCACGAGAAGCGGCCCGTGCGTGCACTCGGCGGCCTCTCGCTGGGCGGGGTTGAGGCCCGAGAGGTCGATCGTGGCCACGGGCGGCACGTAGGCGGGACGCGCGGACACGGACGGTGCGGACGTGACGCCAGGCGCCGCCCCCTGCGTGGCAAAGATCGGCAGCGTGAGGTCTGCGGCGGTCCTTCTGTTCGTTCCCTGCGTCATGCGCGCGTCTCCCGTGTCCGTGGCGGCCCGGCCGCCCCTCGTCACCAATGCGGGGCCCAAAGGCCGGGCCCCAAATCTGAGCCCTACCAGTCTAGCCGCCATCCCGGACAAGAAGTCCGCGCCACCGTGGCGAACAGAAAAGGGGCGCACGCCGACGCCCCGCAAGGGGGCCGGCGCGCGCCCGGCACAAAGTCTGTGACCAGCCCTACTTCTTCACGAGCGAGGCGATGCCCAGCGCCGCGAGCGCGAGGCCCGCGAGGATGTAGAGGTAGAAGCCAATCTCGAGCGTGGCGTACGAGCCAGCGTCTCCTATGGCCTGGTTCTGCCACAGCAGCAGAAAGCCGATCGTGAGCACGCCGGACACGATGCCGCCAATGGCGCCCGCACGACCGGGCAGCAGCGCCAAGACAAGCGCGAGCATGCCGATGGCGAGGAACAGGAAGTTCTCGGCCTGGCCGTCCATGTCAAAGCCCATGACCTGGGTGCCCGTGGCCATCTGCATCGGGCTCATCGACGCGCTGATGCCAAACGCGCCAAACGAGACGATCGGCAGGAAGAACGCGATGATCGCCACGGCGGCGGCCACGATGCGGCCGATCTTGAGGACGTCGGTGCCGGGCGTGGCCCTCACCGGCGCGACGTAGGGCGAGGCCGCGGGCTGCGTCGCGGGTGCCGCGGCAGGGGCCGGGGCCTGGCCGAGCTGGGAGCCGCACTTGGGGCAGAACTTCGAGCCGTCTGGAATCTGGTTTCCGCACTTGGGACAGAACATGGTCGTCCTCCTTGGGTTGCATCGTCAGGGCGGCATCGCTGCCGTCAAGGCCCAGTGTAGACCAATAGAGGGGATGGCAATTCCCCCGTGGCGCCTCGGCTACGCGTCGAGGCGACGGGACCTACGCCAGGCCCAGCGCAGGCGCCACGACGAGGAAGTACGCGAGCACGACGATGCCCAGCGCGATCCGGTACCAGCCAAACGCCTTGAAGTCGTGCCTGCGCACGAAGCCCGTGAGCCAGCGGATGGCGGCGAGCGACACCGCGAAGGCCACGACGAGCCCCACGACCATGATGCTCCACTCGTTTGCCCCCATCGCGGCACCCTTGAGCAGGAACTTCACGACCTTGAGCAGGCTCGCGCCGAACATGACGGGAATGGCGAGGAAGAACGTGAACTCGGCCGCGACGGCGCGCGTGCAGCCCAGCAAAAGGCCGCCGATGATCGTGGAGCCCGAGCGCGACGTGCCCGGCACGAGCGACAGCACCTGGAAGCAGCCGATGCCGAGCGCCGTCTTGTAGCTGATGTCGTCGATGCTCGCGATGGCGCCAAAGTCCTCATCGACATCCTTCTCGGCCAGGTCTTGCGCAAAGTGCGCCCCGCGCGGACGCTCGGCCGCAAGCTCCGCGCGGCGGCGCGCGCGCCAGCTCTCGATGGCGATGAAGGCGACGCCGTAGACGATGAGCGCGCCGGCGACCACGTAGGCGTTGTGGAAGTGCTCGTCCATGAAGTCATCGAGCGGAAGGCCTATGACGGCGGCTGGGATGCAGCCCACGACGATCTTGCCCCACAGGCTCCACGTGGCACGGCGGCCCTGCCCGCCCTTGCTTGGGCTGAAGGGGTTGAGCTGGTGGAAGTACAGCACGCACACCGACAGGATGGCGCCGAGCTGGATGACGACGAGGAACATGTTCCAGAACTCGTCGGACACGTCCATCTTCACGAACTCGTCCACGAGGATCATGTGGCCCGTCGAGGAGATGGGCAGCCACTCCGTGACGCCCTCGACGAGGCCGAGGAACGCCGACTTAACGAGGTCAAGGATGTTCATGCGAGCCTTTCTGACGCGGGGCGAGACACCCCAGTTCTCCAGCGACCCATTATGACGCGGCGCAGGCGGGCACCCGCCAGCTTCACAGACCGCCCACCGACGCATGTCGCCAACCGGCGGTGAGCCACTCCCCTCATTCCAAGGCTGGGTATACCAGCAACAGAAGACGCGCGGGCTGGCCGGGCCCGCGCCTCCGGTCACATAGAGAAGGGGTTCATCATGGCAACTCTCAACGACATGGGCTACAAGAAGGTCTTCGTCTCCCTCGACGGCACTGAGCAGCAGGACAAGGTGCTCGAGCGCGCCATCGTCGTAGCGGCTAACAACAACGCCGAGCTCATCATTGGCCACGTCATCGACTCGACGATCCTAGAGACGTCCGGCTCCTACCCCACCGACCTCATCCCCGGGCTCGACAAGGCCTTCCGCGACTCCATCGCCGGGCTCGTGGCCAAGGCCGAGGCGAACCCGGACATCCCCAAGGTAGAGGTTCAGGTCAAGACCGGCCGCATCCGCGAGACGCTCAAGGAGGAGATGCTCGACGTCGTGAAGCCGGACCTCGTCCTGTGCGGCGCGCGCGGCCTCTCGAGCATCAAGTACGCGCTGCTTGGTTCCATCTCCACGTTCCTGCTGCGCAACACCGCGTGCGACATTCTCGTCGTGAAGTAGCGGCCCGCAGACCAAAGCGGGGTCCGCAATCCTGGGCATAAAACGCATATCGGCAGCACGGGAGGGCGCCAATCCGGCGCCCTCCCCCATTTGTCAAGCTAGACAGCGTAGACCAACCTGGTAAATGTGTGTAGAGGCGCCAATGCGCGATACAATTCTTGTCGCATGTCTACCGCGGAGGGGTCAAGTGCCCGTCTCGGGCGGGGCCCAGGCCCCAGGCAGGAAGGGGCCGCAGGCACGCGTGGTCCTCAGACAGACGACAGGAACCGAATGAGACTTCGCAGCGCCCACGCCAAGGCACGCGCCACGATCGTGGCCGGCCTCGCAACGGCACTCCTGTGCTCAAGCGCGCTCGCGCCCGCCAGCGCCTACGCCGCAACGGCCGACGAGCTCCAGAGCAGGGTCGACGCGGCAACGCAGGCCTACGGCGATGCCAGCGCCAAGGTGAGCGAGCTCCAGGCAAAGATCGACGAGTCGCAGGCAAAGATCGACGAGGTCAACGCCGAGCTCCCCGAGCAGCGCGAGCGCGCCGAGCAGTCGCTGAGCTCGCTGTACAAGATGCAGCAGGGAACCCCGGGGCTCGTAAGCCTGCTGCTCTCCTCGGACAGCTTCGCTGACTTCTTCACGACCTACCAGTACCTCAACGCCGTTCAGCGCTCCAACACCGACGCGCTGGCCGAGCTCAACCGGATGGAGGGCGAGCTCTCCGCCGCCCAGCAGACGCTTCAGGCAGCCAAGGACGAGGCAAGCGCCCAGCAGCAGCAGGCCCAGACCTCCATGACCGAGGCCCAGACCGCACTCGACGAGCTCAACGCCCAGATTGCCGCGCAGGCGGCCGCAGAGGCGGCGGCCCAGGCCCAGGCGCAGACACAGGCCCAGTCTCAGGCCGCCTCTGGCTCCAGCCAGGCCGCCTCGAGCCCGGCGGCGAGCGCGCCCGCCGCAAGCACCCCGAGCAACCCCAGCGCCACGGACGGCTCCGAGGTCAAGAGCGACGGCGAGTGGATGATCGGCATGGCCTCGGCCTACTCCGTCGACAGCAACACGGGCGGCAACGCCACGGCCTCCGGCGACGAGCTCACGGACGACTCCATGTCCGTCGCCGTGCCGCTGAGCCAGCGCTACCTGCTCGGTCGCTCCGTGCAGATTCGCTACGGCGGCAAGACCATCACCGCCGTCGTGAACGACGTGGGCGGGTTTGCCGCCTACGGCCGCGTGCTCGACCTTGCCGGCGGCTGCTGGAAGGCGTTCGGCTGCTCGAGCGCCAGCGACTGGGGCGTGCGCGCCGTCCAGTACCGCTTCCTGTAGGCAGACGGGCTCAGCGGCGCCAAATCGTCTGTTATGAGCCCGTTTTACGCGTTCCAAGGCCCTTGGACGCGCAAAACGGGCTCTCGTCTTACTCTCGTCACAGTCGGCTACGCCGTGAGATAGACCATCGCGATGATCATGGCAAAGCCTGCGAGATCCGTGGGCGCAAAGGCCGTGCCCAGCCACAGCGCAGAGAACACGGTGGCCGCGATGGGCTCCGACGTCCCAAGCATGCTCGCGCGCAGCGGTCCCAGGTCCTTGACGCCCTGCATGTAGAGCGCATACGCCAGAAACGTTCCCACGACCACGATCGCCACGATGCCGGCCACGCCAGCCGCGTCAAACGCCGGCATGCCCTCCCACGGGCGCGTGGCCACAAGCAGCACCGTACCCGAGACGAGCATCGTCACGCCGTTCACGGCAGGGCTCCCCCACCGCTTGAGCAGCCCCTCGGGCACGGCGCTGTACAGCGCGTAGGTGACGCATGTCGCGAGGCCCCACGCGAGGCCCGCCGCAGGCATCGCGAGGTGCGTGGGGTCGCCGCCCGTCGCGATGAGGAACGTGCCGCCCAGCGCAAGCGCGAGACCCGCGAGCTCGCGGCGCCTGGGCCCGCGCCGCGCGGTCACGCAGCTGTAGACCATGAGCACGACGAGCGCGAGCGTCTGCAGGACCGTCGCCGTCGCGGAGTTCGTGACCTTCACGGTCACGATGTAGCACACCGAGTTCACCATCATGCACGCGGCCGTCACGACCACGAGCGCCAGCGTCCTCCAGCCGCGGCCAAGCTCGCGGACAAGGTCACGCAGCCGCTTGCGGTCCCCCGGCACGGCCGCGGCCAGCGCCAGGAACAGCCACGAGGCAAAGAACTGCCGCACGCACACAAGCCACACGGGGTCCACCCCATAGCCATCCATGAGGAACTTGGCGCACGTGCCCGAGAAGCCCCAGCACGTCCCGCCTATGAGCGTCAGCACCACGCCGCGCGTCGTCTTGCTCGCCTTAGCCATTGGGCCATCCCGTCCGTCCGGCCACCTGGCTCGGAGTGTCACGCGACGCGCGTGGGCGCCGCTCCCACGCGCACGGGGATTATCGTCCGCGACGCGTGCTACAGTCTCTTGCTAACAATGAGAAAGGTAGCACCATGAGCCAAGACTTCGCCACCCCCAGCCCCACGCTCGCGACGGGCACCACCCACGCGGGCTTCACCGTCGAGCGCGCCGAGCCCCTGCCAGAGATCTCCGGCTGCGCCTATGTGATGCGCCACGACGCCACGGGCGCGCGCGTCATGTGGCTCGCCTGCGCGGACAGCAACAAGGCGTTCGCCATCTCGTTCAAGACGCCGCCCGCCAACGACACGGGCGTGTTCCACATCCTCGAGCACTCCGTCCTGTGCGGCTCGGACCGCTTCCCCGTCAAGGAGCCGTTCGTCCATCTGCTCAAGAGCTCCATGCAGACGTTCCTCAACGCCCTCACGTTCCCGGACAAGACGATGTACCCCGTTGCGTCCACGAACGACCGCGACCTCGAGAACCTCATGGACATCTACCTCGACGCCGTGCTGCACCCCGCAATCTATCGCCGCCAGCGCATCTTCGAGCAGGAGGGCTGGCACTACGAGGTCGACGCCTCCCACGCAGACGCCCCGCTCACGCTCAACGGCGTCGTCTACAACGAGATGAAGGGCGCCCTGTCCACGCCCGAGGAGATCCTCATCAACGGCATGATGCGCTCGCTGTTCGGGCAGAGCCCCTATGGCTTCGTCTCCGGCGGGGACCCCGAGGCCATCCCCACGCTCACCTACGAGGAGTTCCTGCGCACCCACGAGCGCCACTACCAGCTCTCCAACTCCTACACCATCCTGTACGGAGACCTCGACATCGAGGAGAAGCTCGCGTTTCTCGGCACGCGCTTTGACGGTGCGCGCAAGGGCGAGGCCGGCGAGCCAAACGGGCTTCCCATGTGCCCCGCGCGCACGTGCGACCTCTTGAGCGTCCCCATGCAGACGACGCCGGACAACGCCTGCGTGGGCGTTGCCTACGTGTTCGCCACGGCCGGGCAGCGCGAGCGCGTGCTTGCGGCAGACATCCTCATCGACGCGCTCGTAGGCTCCAACGAGGCCCCGCTCAAGCGCGCCGTGCTCGAGAGCGGCCTGGGCAGCGACGTCCAGGGCTACCTGTACGACGGCATCCTGCAGCCCTGCCTCATCTTTGAGCTCAGGGGTTCCAAGCCCGGCGTGGCCAGGCAGTTCGAGAAGCTCGTCGAGGACACGTGCGCCCGCCTCGTGGACGAGGGCCTCGGACGCGACAACCTCGAGGCGTCGATCGCCCAGGCCGAGTTCAACCTGCGCGAGGGCGACTTTGGCTACCCGGACGGCGTGGGCCTTGCCATCCAGGCCATGAGCGGCTGGCTGTACAGCGACGAGGACGCCACAAGCTACCTGCGCTACGAGGACGCGCTCGTCCACATCCGCGAGGGCCTGCCAACGGGCTCCTTCGAGCGCCTGCTTGACGAGGCCGTCTGCCACAACGGCCACCGCTGCTGCGTGGAGGTCGTGCCCACCACCACGAGCGAGGACTCCGCCGAGACGCGCCGACTGGCCGAGAAGCGCGCCGAGCTCTCCGACGACGAGCTCGCATCGATCGCCGCCGAAGCCGAGGCGCTGCACGCCGAGCAAGCCGCGCCGGACTCCCCCGAGTCGCTCGCGACGCTTCCGCACCTGTCGCTCTCGGACATCGGCGAGGGGCCAGCAGACCCCGAGACGCGCACGGTCGAGGCGCTCGTCCCCTGCCACCACCACCTCATCGACGCCCACAGGATCGACTACGCCTACTGGTACTTTGACCTTGGCGGCGTCTCATATGAGGAGCTCCCCTACGTCAGCGTGCTCGCCAACCTGCTTGGCAAGCTCGACACCGAGCGCCACAGCGCCTACGACCTCGACACCATTTGCGAGGCCAAGCTGGGCGGCCTGTCGTTCTTCACGGAGGTCTACAGCACCGACGACGACCCACTGAGCGCACGCCCCAAGTTCGTCGTGGGGGCAAGCTCGCTGTCCGAGAACGCCCGCTGGCTCGCCGAGCTTCCCGCCGAGGTGTGGGGCTCCACGAGGCTCGCGGACACGCGCCGGATCCGCGACATCCTCGAGCAGCGTCGCGTCGGGATGGAGCAGGCCTTCATCGAGGGCGGCCATGCCGCGTCCCTCTCCCGCGTGAGCTCGCAGTTCCTCGCGAGCTCAAAGGTGTCCGAGCAGCTGGGAGGGGTGGACTTCTACCGCTTCCTGTGCGAGCTTCTCGACAACTTCGACGCACAGGCCGAGGGCCTCGTTGCCAAGCTCGAGGGCCTGCGCCGCCGCATCTTCTCGCGCGGCAACTGCGAGATGAGCTTCACGGGAGACGGGGCGGACCTCGACGCGTTCTGGGCCGCCGCCGGCACCCTGGGCCTCTCGGATGCCCCGCGGGCCACGGGCGCGCTCGTCGTGCCCGAGGTGGGCGCGCGCGCCGAGGCGTTCGTCATTCCCTCGAACGTCTGCTATGTGGGCGAGGGCATGGCGGGCATCCCGGCCGGGACGTCGCTCAGCGGCGCATGGCGCGTGGCCGCCCAGGCGCTCAGCTACGACTACCTCTGGAACGAGGTGCGCGTACTCGGTGGCGCCTACGGCTGCGGCTTCCGCTGCACGGCAGACTCGCTGCTGCAGTTCTACTCCTACCGCGACCCGGCCGTGGACCCCACGGTCGAGCGCTTCGAGCGCGCGGCCACGTGGATTGCCAGCTGGAACCCCACGCCCGAGGAGCTCGAGGGCTTCATCGTGGCAGGCGTCTCTGGCATGGACGCACCCGTGAAGCCCCGCGCGCTCGGCCGCAGGCTCGACGCCGCGCGTCTCTCCGGCCGCACGCCAGAGTGGCGCCGCCGCATCCGCACGGAGATGCTGCAGACCACGGTCGACGACGTGCGGGCGCTCGCGGGCCCGCTCGCCAAGCTCGGTGACGCCCGAGGCATGTGCGTGTTCGGCGGCCGCGAGCAGATCAAGGCAAGCGGCCTTGACCTCGACGTCTGCGAGCTCATCGCCAGCCGCGGCTAGGCGCAGGGCGCCACGCCCGGGAGCGCCAGACCACCAGACACCTCCGGCGCGCCACTAAATAAAGGAGACTTTCTCATCGCCCGGCCTCCCCGCCCGCCACAGGGAGACCGGGCGATAGTATGTGGGGCCGCAAGACGGCAAGGAGGCACGGAATGGCAGACAAGCCCAGCATGGGAACGTGGGTCGTGGACCGCTTTGGCAAGGCGGTCACGGGAATGGTCGACGAGCATCCCAGGCGCGCCGCCAGGCTGCTGCACGCCGGCTTCGCCGCGAAGCGCTTCCAGACGCGCCACCTCCCGGAGGCCCGGCAGCTGCCCAGCGGGCGCATGGGGGCGCGCATCGCGCTAGAGAGCGTCACCGGGGCGCTCGACCACCCGCAAGGCGCGGTGCTGACCAGCATGTTCATGCCCAACGAGCTGTTTCTCGCGCTTGGGCTGCGTCCGCTCATCGCCGAGGCGCTCGCGGAGTTCACGGCCGGCGCCTGGGCCGAGGAGGGCTTCGTCCGCGCCGCCGAGCAAGGTGGCGTGCCCGAGACGTACTGCTCGTTTCACAAGGCCCTCATCGGCTACGCGATGGCGGGCTCGCTCAAGCCGCCCCGCCTCATCGCGAACTGCTCGGTGGCATGCGACGCCAACAACATCACGTTCAAGTGGCTCGCCGACAAGCTCGGCAGCCCCCACGCCTACATCGACGTCCCCTACAAGTACAGCGAGGACGCCTGCTCCTACGTGGCCGACCAGCTGCGCGAGCTCGCGCGCGGGCTCGAGCAGACCTACGGCCGCACGCTCGACGAGCGCGTCCTGAGCGAGCACGTGGCGCGCTCGCAGGAGACGCTCGAGGCGCTCGTCCGCAGCCTGCCGCTCAGGCGCCGCCGCTTCATGCACAACGACATGGGCCTCGAGATGCAGCAGGCGCTCGACGCCCACATCGCGCTCGGCACGCCAGACACGCTCGGCATGGCGCGCCAGCAGCTCAAAGACCTTCCGGGCGCCGAGGAGTACCGGGGCCTGTCGCTCGTCTGGATGCACACCGCCCCGTTCTTCTCGGCATCGCTGCAGCAGCTCGTCGACTGCAACCAGCGCGCCCAGATCGCCGTGAGCGACATGTGCTTCGACCAGGTGAGCCTCGACGGGTGGCGGCTCGAGGACGGCGTGTGGCGCCGCGACGAGAGCGTGCCGGCTTGGGCGCATACGGCCGACGAGCCGTGGGAGGCTATGGCCGAGCGCCTCATCAAGAACGTGTTCAACGGCCCCGGCGAGCGCCGCGTCAAGCGCGTGCGCCGCATCGCCGAGGTCGCGGGGGCAGACGGCGCCGTGTGCTTCTGCCACTGGGGCTGCAAGGAGACCATGGGCGTCTCGCAGCTCGCGAAGCGCGAGCTCGAGGCGGCCGGCATCCCCACGCTCGTGCTCGACGGAGATTGCGTGCAGCGTTCGAACAACACCGAGGGGCAGTCGTCCACGCGCATGGGCGCCTTCCTCGAGATGCTCGAGGCACGCCGAGGGGAGATGCGCTAGATGACCCAGAACGAGATGAGGCCCGAGAGGGGCCTCACCGTCCACTACCCGTGCAAGTACGTTCCCGCCGAGCTGCTCGCCGGCTTTGGCGCGGGTTGTTGGCCCTGCACATACGAGGCCGAGTCATTTGACCGCGCCGACGAGCTCGCGCACCCCAACCTCTGTGGCTACGGCAAGTCGCTGCTCGCCCTCGCCCTGGATCCGAGCGTGCACGCCCTCGTGCTCACGAGCTGCTGCGACGTCATGCGCCGCGTCTACGACATCGTTCGCAGCGAGGGCAGCGTCGACTTCTTATGGATGCTCGATCTGCCGCACCTTCGCGGGCCGCGCGAGGTCGCAAGGTTCCGCGGCGAGCTCGTGCGTCTCGCCGAGGCGTTCGGCGCGTGGAGCGGGCGCGAGTTCAGCCTCGATGCGGCGCTGGCGAGCTTTGACCCTCCCGTGCCGCGCACCGACGAGCGCGTGACCCTCCTGGGCGCCCACGCTCCCCTGTCGCTCGTAGACACGTGCCGAGACGAGCTGTCCCTGCACGTGGAGAACGGCACGTGCACGGGTTTTCGCCAGGTGGCGAGCCCGCCGCCCACGCTTGCGCGGGCCCCGCGCCCCGACTGTCACGCCTGCGGGAACGAGAACGAGGCCAGCGGCCTCGACCGCTTCCTCGACTGGTACGCCGACGCCCTGCTCAACCAGACGCCCTGCATGCGCATGGACGACGTGGCAGCACGCGGCGCACTCATCGACGCACCGGGGCAGCGCGGCGTCATCTACCACACCATGAAGTTCTGCGACTACTACGGCTTCGAGTACCTCGAGGCCTCACGGACGAGCGAGGTTCCCATGCTCAAGATCGAGACGGACGGCACGCGCCAGAGCGCGGGCCAGCTCAGCACGCGCCTCAAGGCGTTCGACGAGACGCTGCGCGGCATGGCCGAGACGGGCGGCAACGCCCACGCGCACGCGGACGGCCCCGCCTACGTGCTGGGCGTGGACTCGGGATCCACCTCGACCGACGCCGTCATCGTGGACGGCGACGGCGCAATCGTGGCGAGCGTCATCGTCCCCACGGGCGCGAAGGCCTCCGCGGGCGCCCGGCGCGCCATCGAGGAGGTCCTCGGCAAGGCCGGCCTCACGGACGCCGACCTCACCCTGCGCGTCGCCACGGGCTACGGGCGAGGCGCCATCGACGGGATGGACTCGGCCATCACAGAGATCACGTGCCACGCCCGCGGCGCGCACTTCCTCGCGCCCGACGCGCGCACCATCATCGACATTGGCGGCCAGGACTCCAAGGTCATCCACCTGGACGAGGCGGGCGGCGTCACCAACTTCGTGATGAACGACAAGTGCGCGGCCGGCACGGGGCGCTTCCTCGAGGCCACGGCGCGGGCTATGGAGCTTTCGCTTGACGAGTTCTGCCGCGTGGGCCTCGAGTGGAAGCACGACGTGAAGATCTCGAGCATGTGCACCGTGTTCGCCGAGAGCGAGGTCGTGTCGCTCGTCGCCGACGACACGCCCGTCGCCGATATCGTGCACGGCCTCGACATGAGCGTCGCCGGCAAGACCGCCTCGCTCGCCAAGCGCGTGAAGGCCGAGCCGCCCTACCTCATGACCGGCGGCGTGGCGCAGAACGTGGGCGTCGTGCGCGCGCTCGAGGACGTGCTCGGCGCTCCGGTCACCACGCACGAGGACTCCCAGCTCTGCGGCGCCATCGGCGCGGCCCTGCTCGGTCTGGAGTCGCTGGGCTAGCTTCCCAAAGGGGTCAGAGCCCTTTGGGCAAACAGCGGCAAAACCATGCCCAAAAGTGCCAGAGGCCCGAAGGCGGCATCGCCATCGGGCCTCTTCGCGTGTTGACGCGCCGTTCCTACACGAGGACGTCTGCCAGCGAGCGCTTGGGTACGTGGTGCACGCTCGCCTCGTCTCGCCAGTAGTTCGTGGAGCCGTTCGGCGAGGCGTCGAGCGGCTCGAGGCGCACCTCCTCGGCCGGGCGGCCCAGCGCGATGACCATCAGCGGTGCCACGCCCACGGCCTCGAGGCCCAGTGCCTCGGAGACCTTGGCCTTGTTGAAGGCGTGCAGCATGCAGCCGCCGTAACCGGCCTGCGTCGCCGCAAGCAGGATTGTCTGGGCGGCGATGCCCTCGTCCACCGGCGTCGTGGCACCATGGCCGGCGTCGCACACCACGATATAGCCCGTGGGGCGCTCGCCCGGCTCGGGGCCGCCCCACTCAGGCAGGGCTCCGGCCCACTTGAGCTGCGAGAACACCGCCTCGCGCTCGCCGGCCGAGCTCACGATGCGATAGCGCAGCGGCATGCGGTTGGCCCCGCTGGCCACGACGCGCGCCAGGTCCACGAGCTCGATGAGCAGCGCCTCGGGAACGGGATCGCCCTCGTCAAAGCGGCGATAGCTCCGGCACGCCCGCACGGCGCGCGCAAACTCGCCCAGGTCAAAGTCCTTCTCGGCCTTCTCGGCCAGTGCCTCGAACTCACTCATCGCGCTCTCCTTCGATTTCCTCGATGGGACAAATGGACCCGTCCCCAGTGTCCCACTAGTCGATCAGGCCAAAGTGGCGCAGGGCCTTGGCGATGCCGTCGTCCTCGATGTTGCTCGTCACGTAGTCTGCCGCGGCCTTGGCCTCGTCGGTGCCGTTGCCCATGGCGACGCCCAGCGTGCAGTACGCGAGCATCGTGGCGTCGTTGCCGCCGTCTCCGAACGCGATCGTCTCTGCGCCGGAGATGCCAAAGTGGTCGAGCGTCGCCTGGACGCCCTTGGGCTTGCTGCTGCTCTTGGGAACGATGTCGCAGAACAGGTCGCACCAGCGCGTCACGATGCAGTCGGTCATGACGTCCTCCACCACGTGCTGCTCGTCCGGGCCGAGGAAGGCGCAGAACTGGTAGATGGGGCCCTCGAGCATGTCATGGACGTCTCGCACGGGGTACTCGTAGGCAACCATGCGCTCGAGCTCGTGGACCTTCGTCGAGTCACGGTTGGCGAAGGCGTCCTCGCGGTCGAGCGTGAGGCAGTCGAAGAGGCCCCTATCAACGAGGCCCACGAAGCGCTCGGCCGTCGAGTGGTCGATGGGGGTGTCGGCGTAGACGCCTTCGGCGTCGTAGCACATGGAGCCGGTGAGCACCACGTAGGCGTCAAAGCCACCCTCAAAGCCGGGAAAGCCGTCGCGGATGCACCACGGCAGCTGCGCCTTGGGACGCCCGGAGCAGATGCAGCACTTCACGCCGCGGCGGCGCAGCGCAACGAGCGCGTCCTTCGTGCCCTGCGGGATGACGTGGCCCGTCTTGTTGCTCAGCAGCGTACCGTCGATGTCAAAGAATGCGGCCTGTATCACGCCGTTCCCCCTTCTCGCGTTGTTGTCCGAGACGAGAATAGCAGCCTCGCGACCGCCGACGCTCATCTCACGCGCCCTGGCGCGCCCTCCGCACGCGAATGAGCCGCAGCGTCACGAGCACGAGCGCGAGCGCAACAAGGGCAAACACGCCGCCGACGAGCCCCACGCTCGCGATGCCCGGCCCGCTCACCACGGCACCGCCCACGGCCGTGCCGAACGCGATGCCGATGTTGAACGACATGGGCTCGAGCGAGCTCGCGAGCGTGAGCGCCTTGGGGTGGCTACGCCGTGCCGTCTCCATGAACGCCGAGATGCACGGCACGCTCGCCACATACATGAGAAGGGCGATGCCCATGACCACCGCAAGTGCGGCAGGCATGGCTGCCCCCAGCGCCCACAGCCCAAACAGCAGAGCCGCAAGCAGCGGGAACGTCACAACGAGCGCCCTCATCCCAAAGCGGGCGTCCAACCAGCCAGACAGCAGATTCGAGAAGAAGCACACCACGCCGTAGCCCATGAGCGCCGCGGACGCCTCCATCGCGGAGAGTCCCAGGACCTGCTCGAGGTAGGGCGTCACGTAGCCGTAGAACACGTACACGCATCCCACGCCAAAGACGAAGATGAGAATGCCCGTGAGCACCTGCGGCTCGGCGAGGAGCCCCGCCTGCTCGCGCATCGTCGCCGGCTCGTCCGTGGCCCCCTCGCGCGGCAGCACGGCCACGAGCGCCGCGCACGTCACGACGGCGAGCGCGAGGGACGCCCATGTGGCAACGCGCCACGTAAACAGCTCGGCCACCATCTTGCCGGCGGACGTCGCCACGACCATGGCCACCGAGAACGCCGCATAGACCACCGAGATGCCCATCGACATGCGCTCGGGACCCATGAGCTCGGGAATGAACGTGACGCCCACGGCGAGGAACGCCCCCGACACCGCGCCGATGAGCACGCGCGAGAGCAAAAGCACCGCAAACGTGGGCGCCAGCGCCTGCACGAGGTTGGCCGCACAGAAGATCGCCGCATAGGTCACGAGCAGCTGAAAGCGCCTGAAGCGCCCAGTCACGATGGCAAGCACGGGCGTGCACGCCGCATACGTGATCGCGAACATGCTGATGAGCTCGCCCGCCTGCGCAAGCGTCACCGAGAAGGCGTCCGCGATGTTGACCTCGATGCCGATGACGACGAACTCCGAGCATCCCAGCGAGAACCCGAGAAGCACGAGCAGGCCTATGCACAGCAGGCGCATGGGCCTCGAGAGGGCGGCGGCGGAAGCGGTCTTCTCGCTCACGGTCACGTCCCTACTTCGAGAGCTCGTCAGCCAGCGCCTCGATCTGGGCGCGCGAGGCGTCATCGAGCGCGCCGCGCACCGTCACGACGTTCTCGGCCACCGCGATGTCCTTCATGCCCTCGAGCTCGCCGCGCATGACCTTGGCGGCCATGGGCGCCCACGTGCCGGACTCAACGAGCGCCACCGTGCGCCTCTGGTAGGCATGCTCGGCCAGCGTGTGGATGAAGGTGCTCATGTGCGGGAAGATGCCACCCGCGTAGGTGATGCTCGCAAGCACGAGGCGATCGTACTGGAAGGCGGACTCCACGGCCTTGGCCATGTCATCGCGGGCGAGGTCGAACACGGCGACGGTCTGGCCGCGCTTCTCGAGTGCCTCGGCGAGCGCCAGCGCGGCGTCCCTCGTGTGGCCGTAGACGGAGGAGTAGGCGATCGTCACGCCCTCGCCTTCCGGCTCGTAGGAAGACCAGGTGTTGTAGAGGCCCAGGTAGTAGCCGAGGTTCTCGGACAGCACGGGGCCGTGCAGCGGGCAGATGTGCTCGATGTCAAGGCCGGCGGCCTTCTTGAGCACGGCCTGAACGTTCTTGCCGAACTTGCCCACGATGCCAAAGTAGTAGCGGCGTGCCTCGCAGGCCCAGCCCTCCGGGTCCTCGACGTCAAGCGCGCCGAACTTGCCAAAGCCGTCGGCGGAGAACAGGACCTTGTCCTCGGGCACGTAGGAGAACATGACCTCGGGCCAGTGCACGTTGGGCGCGCCCACGAACGTGAGCGAGCGGTCGCCGAGCTCGAGCGTGGAGCCCTCCTTCACGATGACCCTGCGGTCCGCGAAGTCCGTGCCAAAGTAGGCGGCCATCATCTTGAACGCCATGGCAGAGGCCACGATCTGAGCCTCGGGATAGCGCTCGGCAAACGCGGCGATGCCGGCCGAGTGGTCGGGCTCCATGTGATGGACCACGAGGTAGTCGGGTGTGCGGCCGGCGAGCGCGGCCTCGAGGCTGCCCAGCCACTCGTCAACGAAGCGCGCGTCAACCGAGTCGGTCACGACGACCTTCTCGGAGCCAAAGACCACGTAGGAGTTGTACGACATGCCGTTCTCGCGCACGTCGTACTGGCCCTCGAACAGGTCGATGTCATGGTCGTTCACGCCCACGTAGGCGATGTTGTCTGTGATGTTCATGCTGCTCCCCATCTCGCTCGCTCTCAAAACGCCGCTATCCTAGCATCTTCGTATTAAGGGACCGTGCGGACGCATTGGTAATGACCCGCAAAAGATCACCCGCCATCAACAGGGCTAAGTACGCAGATTGATTGGCGGAACGCCTACCGACTTATACCAAATCATCACTGGAATCCCCCACGGGGGCTCCCGAAGGAGACGACCCCATCGGAGCAACGGCTTCAATCTGCGTACTTAGCCCCCAGCGTCCCTCTAGAGCCCAATCAATCAAACATGTGAGCCCAATCTCCCAAGATTTCATGGCGAAGGGCATTTTCCGCTCGAACAAACTGGCTGGTTCTACTCGGTAGCTTCCGACCGCAGAGTCCCGTGATAAGCCGGGCAAGCGCATGATAGTTTTCCACGTCCCTAACCTGACGATATGTGACGGGGATCACGTCGATGCCCATTCCCCGCAGGGCAACCTGCCTATCGGCGTCATCAAGTGCCACCCGCGCCAGCGTATGGATTGCCCCGCCCTGGCACTCAACCGCAAGCGGACGACCTCCAGGAGCTCCGGGATGATAAAGATCGACGTAGCAAGCATTCTTGTTGGAGAGAGTCCTTCCCGTGGCATCAAGAACGACCTTCCGATTGTTCTCAAAACCTTCGAGAGCGCATCCACCAAGACGTCGAGGAAACGTGAGGAGAGCCGACAGGCGCGCCTCAAACGGAGAAGCCACGACCCCGTTCACGAGAGATAGCGCCTCCGCCAGCTTCCCCGCGCCCCGAAGCTTGGCATTCACCCGAGCAAACGACGCAAGCTCGTCTAAGTCCGCAAGCGGAGCCCTTTGCCAAAGGTCGCCACGCCGCCCGTCCTCTCTAGGAACGCGATGCCACGAGCGAACACCAGAATCCCTTAGCATCCCGGCATTTGAGGCCAGCGCCTCCTCCATTTCGTCCGATGGGCAGAACACGGAGAAATAACCGGTCAGCTCGTATGCAGCCATGGCCAGCCGTGTAACCGACAGCTTCCTTCCCAGGGTAATCAGAGTCAGCGCGGGACTTGTAACCCCAATCGAAAAGTCCGTGTCAAGGACGTGCCCAAAGGGGAGCTCCCCCTGAACGAGTGTCCAGTTAATCCAACGAGCGCCAGTGGACTGTCTCCGAGCCGTCGCAAGGCAGGTCAGGGGCGTGCCGCCAAGTGCCTCCCCCACGAGAGGATGACCATATAGCCCACGCCTCCCATAGTCCCGAGCTTGGGCAACCGGCGGAAGCAGCGCCAGAACCTGCGGCGGGACACGATAGAAGCGAAAGGCCGAGATACCTGCAAGAGTGAGATCCATGACCGCCCCAGTCAAATCGCAACGGATGTCCTAAGTACGCAGATTCGCTGAGATGTCGCCAGAATCTCCGGCCATGTGCGAGCCATTACGTTCCGTTTTGTCGCTCAAGGCGGCTGAATACCCGCGGCATCGCAAATAATCTGCGTACTTGCGTGTCTGCTAATTCTGCAGGGGCGACCGCGCCTCCCCGCGACCGCCCGGTTACCGACAAGGAATGGCACCCGAGCGAGCCCAACAGAAATCTGACAAAAAACCTGACACGTTTTTTTCGAGCGTCTGAGCAATAAAGTACCAGGTAAACACTACCGTCAAGACACAGCTGGTTGTGAAGGGCACATGAACGAGAACCGCGCCATACCGTTCGCGGAACAGCCTTGCAAAGTCATTACAAACATGCCAGGCGAGATTTGTTATTATCCCGCAGGCCATCAGTACGGGCCCTGCCCCAGGCACCAGGGAGGTGCGTCATGTCCGAAGGTTCCAGTCACAGTCACAGAACCCAAGTCCCACAGTCCGTGGAGGAGGCGCCCGCCCTCGGGATGGCGGTCGCTCGTCGCGCGTAGCCGCAGGCCGTCGCGCGGTCGCACATGATGTGCCTCCAGGGCCCAGGCGTCTAGCCGGGGCCCTTCTCGTATCCCGGGATTGCGAGGTGCGCCATGACGATGCGCAACCTCTTCGTTCGCGTGGACAAGAACAGCCAGAGCCCCGCAAGGAGGGGCAACCAGGCGGCCGGCCAGCAGCAGTGGCTGCGCCACGCCGCAACCGCCACCATGCCCGAGCTCTTCCGCGAGCTCAACAGCTCCGAGGAGGGCCTCGCTGCCGAGCGGGTAGATGCCGCCCGCGAGTTCTACGGGGCAAACGCCGTGGCCCAGGCCACCAAGCGCCCGCTGCCGCTTCGCCTGCTCGCCGCGTTCGCGGACCCCTTCACCTACATCCTCGTGTTCATCGCGGCGGTCTCGGTCCTCACGGACTGGATCTTCGCCACCGGCGCCGACCGAGACCTTTCCACCCCGCTCATCATTGGCACGATGGTGCTCGTCTCGGGCGTGCTCCGCTTCATTCAGGACGAGAAGAGCACCGTGGCCGCCGAGGCGCTGGCCGAGATGGTCGAGTCCTGCGCCGAGGTCGAGCGTGATGGCGACGGCGGCAACGAGACACCCATCGACGAGATCGTCATCGGCGACGTCGTGCACCTCTCCTCGGGCGACGTCGTCCCTGCCGACCTGCGCATTTTCTCCGCCCGCGACCTCTTCGTGAGCCAGGCCTCGCTCACCGGCGAGTCCGAGCCCGTCGAGAAGCGCGCAAGCCTGGCCGCAGACGCCAGCGCCACGGCCGCTGCCAGCGCCCCCGCCCTCACCGACCTCGAAAGCCTCGCGTTCATGGGCTCCACCGTCATCTCGGGCAACGCACGCGGCATCGTTGTAGCGACCGGCGCGCGCACGATGTTCGGCGAGGCCACCGGCACGCTCGCTGGCCGCAAGCGCGAGACCTCGTTCGACGCAGGCATCAAGTCCACGAGCCGCCTGCTCATGCGTCTCATGCTCGCCATGCTGCCCGTGGTGTTCGTTGTCTCGGGCGCCACGAAGGGCGACTGGGTCTCCGCGCTGCTCTTCTCGCTGTCCGTCGCCGTGGGGCTCACCCCGGAGATGCTGCCCATGCTCGTCACCACTTGCCTGGGCAAGGGCGCCGTCGACCTCTCCCGCCACCACGTCATCGTCAAGCGGCTCGACGCCATCCAGGACCTCGGCGCCATCGACGTCCTGTGCACCGACAAGACCGGCACGCTCACCGAGGACCGCATCGTGCTCGAGCGCCACCTCGACGTCAACGGCCGCGAGGACGCGCGCGTGCTGCGTTACGCGTTCCTCAACAGTTACTTCTCAACCGGCGTGAAGAACCTCATCGACAACGCCATCGTCGAGCGGGCGCTTGCCGAGGGAACCGACGAGGTGAATGCCACGGTCGGCAGAACCACCACGGCCGAGGAGCTCGCGGAGCGCTACCACGGCATCGACGAGCTGCCGTTCGACTTCGAGCGCAGGCGCTTGTCCGTCGTGGTGGGAGACGCCGCCGGCCACACGCGCATGGTGACCAAGGGAGCGCTCGAGGAGGTTCTCGCCGTCTGCTCGAGCGTCGAGGTCGATGGCCAGGTGCTCCCACTCACTGACGAGCTGCGCACCCAGGTCGTGCGCCGAGGCGAGGCCCTGGCCGATGAGGGCATGCGCGTGCTCGGCGTGGCGCGCAAGAACGAGCCCGCCGGCGCCGCCACGCTCACGGTCGCAGACGAGCGCAACATGGTGCTCATCGGCTACCTCGCCTTCCTCGACCCGCCCAAGGAGAGCTCGGCCGCAGCCATCCGTGCGCTCGCGGCCCACGGCGTGGCCACGAAGGTGCTTACCGGAGACTCGCCGCGCGTGGCCGCCCACGTCTGCCGCGCCATCGGCATCGACGCCGAGCACGTGCTCACCGGCGTGGACGTCGAGGCGATGAACGATGGCGAGCTCGCCGACGCCGTGCAGCGCACGAACATCTTCGCCAAACTTTCCCCAGCTCAGAAGGCTCGTGTCGTGCGCACGCTGCGCGGCCTGGGGCACGCCGTAGCCTACATGGGCGATGGCGTGAACGACGCCGCCGCCATGCGCGAGAGCGACTGCGGCATCTCGGTCGACACCGCCGTGGACGTGGCCCGCGAGGCCGCCGACATCATCCTGCTCGAGAAGGACCTCATGGTCCTCGAGCGCGGCATCGAGTGCGGGCGTCGCACCTACGCGAACATGATCAAGTACGTGAAGATGACCGTCAGCTCGAACTTCGGCAACATCGCGAGCGTCCTCGTGGCGGCGGCGCTGCTGCCGTTCCTGCCCATGACGGCCGTCCAGCTCCTCCTGCTCAACCTGATCTACGACCTCACCTGCACGGCCATCCCCTGTGACAACGTCGACGAGGACGCCATCCGCACCCCGCGGCGCTGGGACACCGCGTCCGTGCGCCGCTTCATGGTCGCGTTTGGCCCGCTGAGCTCGG
>OLNN01001317.1_pt1 | contig 20915 bp, 20 predicted proteins | sample 1672141 | NCBI WGS metagenome assembly OLNN01 (sample SAMEA3136652, study PRJEB25190) | human gut metagenome | biome: human gut; feature: human-associated habitat; material: faeces | place: Austria | collected 2013 | reverse complement strand
AAGGGGCGCGCCGAAGGCGGAGGATAGATCTGCCCCGCAGGGGCAGCCTTCTACGGGAAGGGATGAAAGGGAATGTGAGGTGAGCGGCGATCGGGTGCTCTCGTAAATCGCTGACTTGAGACGGTTGTTCTCTCACGTTTCCCTAGAACCCTATCCGGCTCGCTACGCTCGCCACTTTCTACACGCGGGGAAGGCTATAGTTCGGGGGATAGTGTGTATTCTACCTCCTTCCCTTGGAAGGAGGTGCCCCGAAGGGGCGGAGGTTGGCTCCGCAGCGGTATGAAAGGGAATGTGAGAGAGTCCGTTTTCCCGTATCGTCATCCCGAGCGGAGCCGAGGGATCTTTTTCGGCTACGGGTTTCTTGTTTCCTGTGTGAATCTGTCTGTATGAAACACCGTAGTGTCCAGTTCATATGGAGCATGGCGTTTCCCGTTATCCGTTGTTCTCGCATCCTTGGCTTGACCGCGAACGGAAAAGATTTCTCGCTTTCGCTCGAAATGACGATATGGGGAAAGCGGTATTCTCCTTTCTCATCCCTAGTCCCTAGCCACTAGTCACCAGTCACCAGTCCCTAGTCACCAGCCGCTAGCCACGCATCCCTCTTGCGTCATCTGTTATAATAGAGACGTAGAAATATATCTCTTCAGGGCGGGGCGGAATTCCCCACCGGTGGTAAAGATCTTCTGAGCCCACGAGCTGCAGATGTCCTGCAGTAGATCTGGTGAGAACCCAGAGCCGACGGTTAGAGTCCGGATGAAAGAAGAGTGGTAGACTTTTTGGCTGTCCACCTCCCTGAAGGAAAGGAAGGTGGATTTTTTGCGTATCGATGAAGACAGAAAATTCATGAGCCGTGCGCTGGAGCTAGCGGTGCGCGGCATGGGACATACCCGTCCGAATCCGATGGTCGGGGCGGTGCTTGTGAAAGATGGCCGCATCATCGGCGAGGGCTGGCATGAAGTATATGGCGGGCCGCATGCGGAAGTGAACTGCTTCGCTCACGCGACAGAAGATCCGAAGGGGGCGACGCTCTATGTGACGCTCGAGCCCTGTTCGCACTATGGGAAGACGCCGCCGTGCGCTGACCTCGTGGTGGAAAAAGGCGTCGACCGCGTGGTCGTCGCGATGGAGGATCCGAATCCTCTCGTCGCTGGCAAGGGGATCCGCAAGCTGAAAGAAGCGGGGATCTTTGTGACGGTCGGTATCATGGAAGAGGAAGCGAAGAAGCTGAATGAAGTCTTCCTGAAATATATCACGCAGCACAAGCCCTTCGTCCTCTACAAGGCTGCGATGTCTCTGGATGGCAAGACGGCTTGCCACACGGGGGACTCCCAGTGGATTTCCTGTGAAGACTCGCGGGAAGAAGTACATGTCCTACGTGGCTGCTACAAGGGCATCATGGTCGGCGCGGGGACGATTCTTGCGGACAATCCGCAGCTCACTGCCCGCACAGAGGGGATGATCGACCCCGTGCGTATCATCGTGGATGGGCATCTTTCGGTGCCGCTCAAAGCGAAGGTATTTCAGGAAGAGGGGGAGAATATCATCCTCACCACGACGGCCTCGGATGAGGGAAAGCGCAAAGCGCTCTCGGATATGGGCGTCGATATCATTATGACGGACGGCGAAGAGAAAGGCAGTGTCGATCTCGAGGCCGCCATGACGGGGCTCGCCCTGAAAGGCATCGACAGCATCCTTTTAGAGGGCGGCGCGACGCTCGCCGCGTCTGCCTTTGATGCCGGTATCGTCGACAAGGTACGCATCTATACCGCGCCGATGATCATTGGCGGCGTCTCTGCGCCCGGGCTCATCGGCGGCGAGGGCGCACCGACCATCCCGAAGGCCATCCGTCTCCGTGACATCCAGACGCAGATGACGGGGAAGGATCTCGTCATCGAAGCGTATGTAGAAAAAGAAGCCAAAGAAGAAAAGGCAGAGTCCACGCGCCCGACGGACGTCGACCTGCTGAAGAGAGAGGAAGAGCCATGTTCACAGGGATCGTAGAGGAAATCGGGACGCTTCGCAGGATGAAACCCACAGCATCTTCCTGCACGCTCACCATTTCTTGTGAAAAAGTCCTCGAGGGGACGAAGCTCGGCGACAGCATCGCGGTGAACGGTACCTGCCTCACCGTGACGCGGATGGATACGCACTCTTTCGACTGCGACGTCACGCCGGAGACGCTTTCCCGCACGTCGTTTTCCATGGTGCGCGTCGGCTCGCCCCTGAATCTCGAGCGTGCCCTTCGCCTCTCGGATCGCTTGGGCGGTCACATCGTGCTCGGCCATGTCGATACCACGGGACGACTAATCTCCTTCATCAAAGAAGGAAACGCAGTCAATATCACGATTTCCATTGAAAAGAAATGGATGAAATACATCGTAGAAAAAGGCTCCGTCGCTATCGACGGCGTGAGCCTCACGGTCGCAAGGCGCGAAGCAGACCGCTTCACGATCTCCCTCATCCCACATACGGGGGAGAAGACCATCCTTCTCGGGAAGCACCCGGGAGACCCGGTGAATGTCGAGTGCGACTACTTGGGGAAATATGTGGAGCAGCTCATGAAAAAGGACACGGAAGAAGGTCTCACCATGGGTATGCTTGAGACACTTTCTGGAGGAAACTATGGAATTTAAATTTGACCCGATTGAAGATATTTTGGAAGAAATCAGGCAGGGACACATCGTCATCATGCAGGACGCAGAGTCCCGCGAAAATGAAGGCGACTACATCTGCGCCGCAGAATTCGCCACGCCTGAGAATGTGAACCGCATGGCGTCCGAAGCGAAAGGCGTCATCTGCATGCCGATGTCCGAGGAGATCGCAGAATCCCTGTACCTGGGACCGATGATCCGTCACAATACAGACAATCACCAGACCGCCTTCTTAGAGTCCATCGACTACAAGGACTCCGGCACCGGCGTCTCTGCCGCCGCCCGCTCCATGACAGCCTTGGAAGCCATCAAAGACGGCGCGAAGCCGGAAGATTTCCGTCGCCCGGGACATCTTTTCCCACTGAAAGCTCGCCGCTGGGGCGTCCTTGAACGGCAGGGCCATACCGAAGCGACCGTCGACCTCGCCCGCCTTGCGGGGCTCAAGCCCGCCGGCCTGTGTTGCGAGATCATGAATGAAGACGGCACCATGGCCCGCCGCGAAGACCTCTTCCGCCTTGCGAAGGAAAAGGGCCTCAAGATCGGCAATATTCAGGAACTCATCGAATACAGGAAAAAGCATGAGATCTTCGTCGAGCGCATCACCGCCGCCAAACTCCCGACCAAGTACGGCGACTTTGAGATCTACGGCTTCGTGAACCGTATGAATGGCGAGCACCACATCGCCCTCACCATGGGGAAGGTCGATGACGGATCTCCCGTCCTCTGCCGCATCCACTCCGAATGCCTCACTGGTGACTGCTTCGGATCGCTGCGCTGCGACTGCGGACAGCAGCTCTCCGCAGCTATGCGCCAGATCGCCAAAGAAGGTCGCGGCGTCCTCGTCTACCTGCGTCAGGAAGGCCGCGGCATCGGTCTCATCAATAAGATCCGCGCCTATGCCCTGCAGGACGAAGGCTATGACACCGTTGAAGCGAATCTCAAGCTCGGCTTCGCTGCCGACCTTCGTGAGTACATGACCGGTGCGCAGATCCTTAGGAATCTAGGTGCGGTCCACATCCGCCTCCTGACAAACAACCCGCAGAAGATCGACGACGTCAGCGAGTACGGCATCACCATCACCGAGCGCGTCCCCATCGAGATCGCGCCCACCAGAGAAGACGAATTCTACCTCAAGACCAAGCAGGAAAAAATGGGCCACATGCTGAAGCTCGACCAGGACATCATAGAACCGAAGGCATAGGATTTTAGTGGCTAGTGACTAGTGACTGGTGACTGAAATGCCAGTTTCGAGGATTTCAGTTTACAAAAATCGGCGCATCGGCCATATATTCGCGGCGCAGCCGCCACAACAACCCTGAACCCTGAACCTTGAACCCTAGACTTTACCATTTACATAATATGTTACATATACCCAAAGGAGACTTCCTCATGAATATCATTTCCGGACTTTTCAATGAAAGCGACATCCGTGTCGGCATCATCGCTTCCCGTTTCAATGAAGTCATCGTTTCTAAACTCATCGATGGCGCAGCCGATGGTCTCGCCCGTCATGGCGTCGACATGGACAAAGTCGACCTCGCGTGGGTGCCGGGCGCCTTCGAGATCCCGCTCGCAGCGAAGAAAATGGCAGAAAGCGGCAAATATGATGCCGTCATCTGCCTCGGCGCTGTCATCCGCGGCGAGACCGATCACTACGAACACGTAGCGACCGAAGTCACGAAGGGCGTCGCTATGGCTTCCCTCTCCAGCGGTATCCCCGTCCTCTACGGTGTCCTCACCACCGATACCATCGAGCAGGCCATCAACCGCGCCGGCCTCAAGTCCGGCAACAAAGGCTTCGAATGTGCGATGGATGCACTCGAAATGGCGAGCCTTTTCAAGAAGCTGGAAAAATAAAAATCATAGAAGAGCAGCCTGTCGGTTTTCATCGGCAGGCTGCTTTTCTATTGCCTGTTTCCCTCATACAGATACAAAATATGATGAGAGAATGCTTCTTTTCGGCTTGTATATTGCGGAATTTCTCTTCGCTTTTTCTCTATTTTTTGTTACAATACAGGTAGAAAGGCGGTGATGCCATGGGACGATTCAAACAATGGGAAGAGCTGACCATCCAGGATAATTTTCTTTTCCAGAAAGTCATGCAGAACCAGCGGATCTGCAAATACCTGATCGAGAAGATTTTGGGCATCCGGATCGAAAAGATCACATTTCCAGAAGGCGAAAAATCCATAGACAACCGCTACGACAGCAAAAGCATCCGTCTGGACGTCTATGTGCACGATGAAAACGGCCATGTCTATGACATCGAGATGCAATGTACGAATGGCAGCGAAGGGGAACTCCCCAAGCGGACCCGCTACTATCAAGGCATGATCGATATGGACGAGCTGAAAAAAGGGCAGTACTATACAGAGCTGAAAGAGTCCTTCATCATCTTCATCTGTACCTTCGACCCCTTCGGCGAAAATCTCCCCATGTATACCTTCCGCCATCGCTGCATCGAAAAGGAAGGTCTGGAGCTGGGGGATCTTTCGACAAAGATCTTCCTGAACGCGAAAGGCGAAAGTGATACCCTTGACCCGGATATAGCAGCCTTCCTGCGCTATGTGGACGGAAAAGCAGCAGAGGGTGCATTGACGAAAGAGATCAACGAAGAAGTGATCCGGATCAAAGAACATAAAGAAATGAGGCGAGAATATATGACACTTTTGATGGAACTCCAAAAATATAAAACCGAAGGCATGCAGGAAGGAATCGAAATCGGCATGAAGCAAGGTATGGAGAAAGGCATGGAGAAAGGTATGGAGCAAGGGATGGAAAAAGGTATGGAGAAAAAAGGTATGGAGAAAAAAGGTAGAACAGTGATCATGAATCTGCTCAAACTGAATATGCCGATCGACAACATTGCTGCCGCGACAGAAAGTCCGATCCCGTATGTGAAAGAAATAGCGCGAGAAGCAGGATACTCCGTCTGAGAAGAAGCCACGAATGAGTGAGAGCAAAAGTCAATAGAAAAATCCCCATGGGCTGCGGCATGTGTCATGCCATAGCCCATGGGGATTTTTCTTGCAAAGGCATAAAAAACATCCGGAAAAGGCTTCCCACCTGTGCCCGATGCAGGCGGAGTTCGGAATCGGTGACGGTCGTCCATGAGCACCGAAGTGCGGGAGGGCCTGTGCTATCGTCGGAACCCGGCCTCGCAGAGGACAGGGAAGTGGAAAAGCCATGCTTCCGGATATTCATTTTTTCTTGCTTGTCAGCCTAAAATGGGCATCGGCAGCAGGCTGTACGCTTCCGCTGACCCATCCGATGACGCACGGTGCATTCTGCAGATCTGCCCCTTCCGGTTCGGCTCTCCCTGTGATCTCGTAGCGCTTAGAGAATTCTGGAAATCGGAGAAACCGTCCATCCGGGGAACATGTCCAAATGTGTCTATGCTTCATGCTTATATGGTACTGTGTTCTAAAAAATGCAAGCGGGAAAATATTAGCAACGCAAGATGTGGTCTGTTTTATAAATTGAAAGAATGGCATACATACTATTCTCGCGGTAAATACAGGGACTAAGATGGTGTATGCTTTCTGGTGACTGGTGACTGGCGTCTTAAAGTAGCTGGGGATGAGTGGCTAGGGGCTGGAATCGGATGATCTGCTTTCTATCTATGGTCAGAGATATTTTTGATACTATATAATATAAAGTTCTTACATATCCATTGATGACGGCAAAACCGGCAGGAACTTTAATCGTCCCGGTTTTGCCGCCCTGCTGGAAGAAGTCGAAGCCGGACGAGTGGAGACCATTTTGGTAAAGGATCCCCGTCGTTTTGGTAGAAACTATTTGCAAGTTGGCTACTACACAAAAATCCTTTTCTAGAAAAAGGGCGTTCGGTTCATAGCCATCAACAACAATGTGGACAGTGCTACACCGCAGGACAATGACTTCACACCGTTCTTGAACATCATGAACAAGTGGTATGCCAAGAACACCATCAATAAAATCAAAGCAATCTTCAGGTCCAGAATGAAAGACGGAATGCGATGCAGTGGCTCAATTCCTTATGGTTATAAGAGGAAGCCGGACGATAAGCAGACCCTCATCGTGGACGAGCCAGCCGCAGAGGTTGTCAGAAAAGTTTTCCGCCTGGTTTGTCAGGGCAACAGCACCACCGCCATTGCGGAAATGCTGACAGAAGAGAAGGTGCTGATTCTCTCCGCTTATGCAGCCTTAAATCAGCCGAAGAATTGTAGGCAAAAGAATGTGGCAGACCCCTACCGATGGAGTGCAGCCACCGTTGGCTACATCCTTGATCGGCAGGAATATCTCGGTCATACTGTGTTGAGCAAATCTATCTGCGAGAACTTCAAGACCAACAGCGCAGAGCCGCAACGCCGGATGAGCTGATGATTTTCTCTGATACGCATGAAGCCATTATTGACCAAGACACATGGGACATTGCCAGAAAGATACGCTCAAAGAAGAAGTCGAGAGTGGCGAACGGCACCTACTCTCCACCGTCTTTCCAGCGGAGGATTGCGAGGACGGCGTGGAGTACAACGAGGAATGGGAGAATGAAGAATATGACCCTGACAAAGTATGAGAAAGAGACCATTATCCTGTTCAACGAGAGCGAGGACACCGCTCACATTCAAACCTATAATGCTGGACTGCGGAAGCGGCTAGAAGCATTCAGCAGGAAGTCCCTGATTATTGCCGCTTGGAAAAATTCTTCGCCTAGGGCAGCGTGATCTATGTGCTGGATAAGTCCAGACTGTCTATCCAACTGCAAACACCGTATAGCGAAGAACGCAGACGAAAAGCAAGTGAGAGCGCAAAGCAAATCGGGTTAAAGAGCTAGACGGAATAATGTAACAGTTAGGGGGCGATATACGGTCAAAATGTCGGTCTTGCATCCGATGTTTCGACCGTAGTTACATAAGGGAATACAAATCTATTGAAGCACTCCATTTTCGCCAAAAGGATGGTTAGATGATGACAATTCGATTGAATTTCATCGCTAACAGTTCGATTTTTTCACTTATTCGTGATATGATAAGAAGGATCGTAAAAGGAGACGAAGCTATGGCGGTAAGCTACAAAAACTGTTCCATCTTATGATTGATAAGGGGATGACCAATGCTGAGTTGATGGAAAAGGGCGGCTTTAGTGCTAACATCATTACCCGACTAAAGCGTGACAACTATATAGCTTTAGAGAGCATCGAAAGAATTTGCTGTGCCCTCGATTGTGGCGTTGATGATATTCTCGATTTTGTAAAGGACGAAAATGAGGTAGCTGATAGTCCGCCTAAAATTATTGCCAAAGGAGATAAATTGAATGGGAAATAACAATGTTAATCTTCAGATGGCAAAGAACTCTAAAGATGATGAATTTTACACAACATACGAGACAATTCAAAAAGAAGTTTCGCATTACGAAAAACACTTTAGAGATAAGATTGTTTTGTGCAATTGCGATGACCCTTTTGAATCAAATTTTTGCAAATTCTTTTTGAAAAATTTTAATAGACTTAGATTAAAGAGACTGATCTGCACTTCCTACATGTCATCTCAGATGATTGCTACGCAGATATGTTTATTTGATTCCGATGCGGAACCGTTACAATCTGGTCAAGGATATGTACTTGATGTTGAGAAATTCTGCGACATTGAAGCAGAACTTTCTGATGAATATATCTCGAAATTTCTGTTGAACAGAAAGCACATAAAAAAATTAAAAGGTGACGGCGATTTTAGAAGTCCAGAATGTATTAAGTACATGAAGATAGCGGATATTATCGTGACCAATCCGCCATTTTCTCTTTTCAAAGAACTCGTTTCCGAACTTGTAAAATATCATAAAAGTTATTTGCTAATCGGAAATCAAAATGCTCTCACATATAAAGAGATTTTCCCGCTTATTCAGAAAAATCTTGCATGGACAGGATATCAGTTTGGAGAAATGAAATTCCGTGTCCCTGCATCTTCTGAGCCCAGAAGCACAAGATATTGGGTCGATGAAACTGGACAAAAGTGGAGAAGCCTTGGAAATGCGATGTGGCTCACGAATTTGGACAATGAAAGACGCCATGAAAAATTACTATTGACACAAAAATACAACCCTGTTGATTATCCTCGATACGATTTGTATGATGCTATCAATGTAAAAAAGGTTACGGATATTCCTTATGACTATGCAGGAATTATGGGCGTACCAATTACAATCATCAATAAATATAACAGCGACCAGTTTGAAATTATTGGCGAGGCAAATCACGGTTCAGACAACGAGTATGACTTGTTCAAGCCAACAATCAATGGAAAACTACTATTTAAGAGAATACTCATAAGAAATAAAAATCCGGAGGTTGGGCGTATGTCTCAATTTAGAATACTTGATTTATTCAGCGGGGCTGGTGGGTTTTCTTATGGCATGGAAAAGAATGAGCATTTTAAGACAGAGATTGCTTTGGATTTTAATGAGAAAGCTCTGATAACATTCAAGTATAATATGCCAGAGACTGAAACAATAAACGGCGATATTACTGATGAAGCCGTAAAGAAAAAAGTTATCCAGCTAAGCAAAGAAAAAGGCGTTAATATGATTATCGGCGGCCCCCCCTGTCAGGGATTTTCACTGAAGGGGAAAAAACTCGGGCTTGATGACCCGAGGAATTTTCTGTTCAATGAATATTTGAATATTGTTGCTGCTCTTGAACCCGAGGTTTTTGTAATTGAAAATGTAAAAGCCTTATTATCCACTTCTGCAGGATGGTTTAGAGACCAAATTATAGCGAAGGTCAAACAACTGGGTTATCTCGTAGATTTTGGCATTCTTAATGCTGCGGACTTTGGTGTTCCTCAAGCCAGACAACGAGCGATCTTTATATGCTCAAAACGCAAATTGGTCGCGTTACCTGTTGGGGATACATCTAAGACTACAACCGTTAGAGATGCTATTTTTGATTTGGCATATTTGGAATCCGGAGAAGGACATTTCGAGCAGGAATATACAACTGAGCCGACCAGTCAGTACCAGATTGAAATGAGATGCGAAAGCAAAAAACTGTATAATCACAAAGCATCTAACCATGCAGAAATTGCTATCAAAAAACTTGCTATGATTCCCCCGGAGTGCGGGAAAGAGTATCTTCCAGAGGATATGCTTGGTTCTCAACAGTTTTCTGGAACTTGGGGAAGATTGAAATGGGATGAAGTTTCTCCTACTATTGACACTCGTTTTGATGCAGCATCAAATGGTACGAATAATCATCCTTTTTTGAATCGAGCGATAACTCCAAGAGAAGCTGCTCGTATTCAATCTTTTGACGATAAGTTTGTCTTTATTGGATCCAAAGTCTATATCAGACAGCAAATAGGAAATGCTGTTCCACCCTTGTTAGCAAAAGCGATTGCTGATAAAATATACGACGAACTGGGGGAAAAATAAATGAATCCTTATGAAGTTACACATAATATTCTTGGAACAGGAATTATTATCGGTTTCAAGGGGGAATATGTCATAGTAGAATTTGGGCAGGATAAAAAGCAATTTGCCTTAAAAACTTTTCTGAATTTTTTCACTGTATATGACGATGAATTAAAAAAGGAAATTGAGAAAGCGCAAACACCAACAGAAACTTCGATACAAAGAGTTGCACCCCCCACACCTCAAGTGAAAGTTCCTACTATTTCTCGCCCTGTAAGGCAGCAACACTTTTCGAAGGCACCATTGCCATTACTGGGTCCGAGATCTCAAACGATTTACTTCAAATCTGATGCAGAATTGTTTGAAGCTATCGGATATATGGCACGTCCTGGACGAATAAGTTCTATCGAAGCAGAAGTACCCAGAGATGGTAGCGATGATGTATTTAAATTTTATTTTCCGGGACAAAAATATCGCCCTATTAAATTAGGAGATACGCCAAGCGGACTGCCCAATAAATTAAGTCCTCAGTTTAGAATTAACTTTGCGAGTGTTTGTAATTGTCCAGAAACGCTAAAAGCAAATATGGGGGCGGGCAACGGCGGATGTGTGGGGAGAATTAACAAATCTTGCTTTGTTATGGATATGGTCCAGAACTACGGTTTTAAATTTGGTGATTATCAAAATGTATCTGTAATAAGAAAAATTGCTGAGTCAAAAGGTCACTTGGCGGACTTTGAGCGAGGATACTCATTATAAATATAGGAGACGCAACACAATGAATATGGAAATGGCGTATTTGGTTGGCATGGTTCTTGGGAATGGCGAGATACAGCGTGGAAATAAGGAAACCAGTATTACGATTGATATCCCCTACAAGAATTTGTACACCGATGATAATAAAGATGTTGGTGTTTATGTAAAAGCCAGCACGGTTGATATGAGAACAATCGTCGAACCCTTGATTGGTCATGATTTGGTTGTAACACAGTCACGCAATTCGACGAAAATGACCTTCACTAAGAAGAATGAAGAATATGCAATGCGAGAGATCCTGCGCTTGATTGGAAATGGAATGCATCACTCTACTATGCGAATGAACCCCGAATTGTTTACCATTACAACCGACGAAAAGAAGGCATTGTTGAAAGGTATAGCCGATGTAACAGGCTATATTAGAAAAAGCAATATTGCTTTTGGACAAGATGGGGCGCATAGGGTATATATTGAAATCCCCGGAAACTGGTATATGGTCATTGACATTGCCAATATGCTAAAAGAAGTCGATGTTCCAGTACAAACGATTGATTTTGGACATCCCAATTTCAGAGACGGTAAGCTCGTTAAATATAACGAAGGCAAGGTGAACTTCTGGAAAAAAGAACATCAATTAAAAATATTTGCAAATGAATTTCTTGCGATTGGGTTCAATATCAAGCACAAACAGGATGCTCTCGAAAAGTATAGCGAAGAATTGTTAGAATTTATAGATCCTGCAAAAACGCATAAATTCTATTGGGAAAAGGCTATTCGACGTACTTCGAAGCCTATTCATCCCGGCGAAAACGATCCCTCGCTTCCTGCTGAAATTAGAGGAAAGCATTTTGATTCTTGGACAGATTTGGCGGCTTTTTTAGGATATGGCAAATAATGTAAGGAGAGAGTTCGAGTTATATGAACCAATGAGAGCATGGCTTCAAAAATATCTCGAAGACAAGTACAAAGGTACAGAAGTTATTACGATTGATGCACACGCCCGAACCCTTGATGTATTTCTCGAAGAACAAGAAGTCATTGATAAATATCCACAGGCTGTCGGTTTGGATATTCAGATTGATGTACTTGGCATAGTAAAGCAAAAAATAAAAACAAGCCTTGTCTTTATTGAAGCAAAAAAGACAAGGCTCAATCTTCACGACTTGGGGCAGCTCTGGGCGTATTGCAGATTGTGTGATCCGATGGAAGCGTTTTTACTATCATCTGATGGAATAGGCAGCTTAAACAAAATCCTCAACAATTTAAGACGAGTTGATCTGCTAAACTTTGGTGATGGTAAAACAATAAAATCCATGCAAGTTGGGAAATGGGATATTAGTTCTAATAGCATAGACCACAAAACTTTGGTTCCCAAAATCTAAATAGAATAATGCCTAAGCCAAAGGTGATCAACTGTAAAAAAGTTGGTCGCTTTTGTTTTGCCCATTATCAGAAAGGAGAAGTTGCCCATGAGCGAAGAATTGGAAAAGCTGAGACACAAACAGTATGTTGCGGAGCGCAAGCTGACCGCAGCCAAGCACAAGGAGAAGCGATTGCAAAGCGAGCTGAAACGGCTGACCAGAAGCGAGAGAACCCATCAGCTTTGTACTCGTGCTGGAATGTTGGAGACCTTTTTGAAAGAGCCGACTGCCCTGAGCGATGAGGATGTGATGGAGCTGACCTTCATCTTCCAGAACGAAGCAGTTCAAAAGAAGCTGAATCTGCTGATCGAGAACCGGAGAGAAACGCAGGAAGCGGACGAGGGCAAAACCCCAGACGGAGACAAGGGCGCAATCATACACCACCTAAGGATGGTGATGGCGTTCTGCCGAAAGCCCATTGCATGGAGCTTGATGATTAAAAGTCCCTTGCTCCATTCATCCAGAGAAAGCTACACTTCCCCTACGCTGGCTTTGCCAGCTACCCCTTTGTGGACTTGCCGCCGAGGAACGATTGCAAGCAATCATTCCCCGACATCAAGTGAATATCCCCTGCCCGACCGTACTGAAAAGTATCGGTCTTTTTTGTACCATCAAAAGGAGGTTCAATCAAAGATGCTAGTACCACATTTGGAAATCCGCATCGTCAAGCGGAGCAAGGGCAGCTCTGCCGTTGCCAGAGCTGCCTACCCAGACGGATTCATTCTTGCCCTGCCGAGAGAAGTACCGACTGGCTGGAAATCGACGAGCGTTTTGGAATTTCAATGGGATGAAGTTTCAGTACGAGCTCTTGCGTTATCTGATGACGGATGGGGAGCAGGGGCTTCCTGGAAATGTAGCAAAGACGATCGCGGAAATAGCAGAGATCTATCGGAGTGAGCCGGAAATGTTTGAGAACATATTGCATCGTATAGGCTAAGACCCTTCTATGCCTTGGGCATAGAGGGGATTTATTTCGCCGGCGTCACTTAGTCTCTTTTCGCGGCTCTTCGGAAGCGGCAGTCATTTTCATTTCCCTTTCCTTCCCCTGTATGGTAAAATATAACAGTCATACTGACATGAATAATAAAGAACAGAGAGGCGAAACTTATGGCTCATTGCAATGAAAATTATCTGAATCTTCAGGGTGCATACCTGTTCGCGGAAGTCCGCAAGAAGCAGGAGGCGTACAAAGCCGCGCATCCGGATGCGAATATCATTTCCCTTGGTATCGGTGATGTGACGCAGCCGCTGGCTCCGGTCGTGATCGAAGCGATGAAGAAGGCTGTCGAGGAAATGGGACATGTGGAGACGTTCCGCGGCTATGGTCCGGAGCAGGGCTATCTCTTCCTGCGTGAAGCGATCGCGAAGCATGATTTCCAGGATCGCGGATGCGATATTTCCCCAGACGAGATCTTTGTCAGCGACGGCGCAAAGTGCGATGTCGGCAATATGCAGGAGATCTTTGCGGAATCGGATATCGTCGCGATCACTGACCCGGTGTATCCGGTCTATGTGGACAGCAATGTCATGGCGGGCAGAAGCGGTAAATATGTCCGCGGGGCGTATGAACGCTTCGAATATCTGCCATGCTATGAAGAATGCGGCTTCAAGGCAAATCTGCCGTCTCATGATCCGATGATCATTTATCTGTGCTCGCCGAATAACCCGACCGGCTCTGCGCTGACAAAGAAGGATCTGACGGTATGGGTACGCTATGCACAGCAGACGGGCTCGGTCATTTTCTTCGATGCTGCGTATGAAGCCTTCATCACGGAAGATGATGTGCCGCACAGCATTTATGAGATCGAAGGGGCGAAGGAAGTCGCTATTGAGTTCCGTTCGTACTCGAAGACGGCTGGCTTCACCGGCGTCCGCTGCGGGTACTGCGTCGTCCCGAAGGAGCTGATGCTGGAAACGAAGAAGGGTGAGAAGATCTCGGCAAACCAGCTGTGGGATCGCCGTCAGTGCACGAAGTTCAATGGCTGCTCTTATATCGTGCAGCGCGGTGCGGAAGCGACCTATACGGAAGAAGGCCAGAAGCAGATCCAGGAAACGCTGGATATCTATAGAAAGAATGCTGCGGTCATCTTGGCCGGTGCGAAGGAAGCGGGCCTTCCTGCCTGCGGCGGCGTGAACAGCCCGTATGTATGGCTGACGGTGCCGGAAGGTATGACGAGCTGGGATTTCTTTGATTTCCTGCTGAATGAGGCGGAAATCATCTGCACGCCGGGCTCCGGCTTCGGTCCGTGCGGGGAAGGCTATGTCCGTCTGACGTCTTTCAATACGCCGGAGCTGACGAAGGAAGCGGTAGAACGCATGAAGAAGGCACTGGCTGCCAGATAAATTGAAAGGGGAGGGAAGATAGCGATCGGCTCAGGCATTGAGAAATGAGATGATCGCTTTTTCCGAATTGGGAATGAGGGGTGGCTCTTTCGCGTTCAGTCATTGGTCACTTCTCATTCCTGAACCTATATTTACAAGGAGTATCCATGAGTACGAATCTGCAGATCGGCATTGTCGGCCTTCCGAATGTAGGGAAGAGCACGCTGTTCAATGCCATCACAAAAGCCGGAGCAGAAGCGGCGAATTTTCCTTTCTGCACCATCGAGCCGAATGTGGGCGTCGTAGAGGTCCCGGATCATCGCATCTATGATCTGGCGAAGATGTTCCAGCCGAAGAAGACGACGCCGGCGTTCACTCGTTTCGTCGATATCGCCGGCCTCGTAGCGGGCGCGTCCAAGGGCGAGGGTCTGGGAAATCAGTTCCTCTCGCATATCCGTGAGACGGATGCCATCGCGCATGTCGTCCGCTGCTTCGAGGATGGAAATATCACGCACGTAGAAGGCTCTATCGATCCTGTCCGTGATATGGATATCATCAATACGGAGCTGTGTCTGGCGGATCTGGAGAGTGTCGATAAGAAGAAGGTCAAGACGGCGAAGCTCGCGCAGGCAGGGATCAAGCAGGCGAAGCTCGATCTGCCGGTGCTTGAAAAGGTATTCGATGCGCTGCAGGAAGGGACGCCGGCAAGAGCTCTTGATCTCTCGGAAGATGATCTGGAGGTCTTGAAGGAGCTGAATCTCATCACACTGAAGCCTGTCCTTTATGTGCTGAATGTCGCGGAAGATGACATCGCGGATCCGGAAGCGAATCCTTTCGTTCAAAAGGCAGCGGCGCAGGCAGAAAAGGAAGGCGCCAAGTGGGTGCCGATCTCTGCGGAGATCGAGCAGGAGGTCTCCGAGCTGGATGCTGAAGAGGCGAAGGCTTTCTTGGCCGATCTGGGCGAAGAGGAGCCTGGTCTGAATCGCCTGATCCGCAGTGCGTACTCTATGCTGGGACTCATCAATTTCTTCACCGTCGGACCGGATGAATGTCGTTCTTGGACGGTCCGTGAAGGGACGAAAGCACCGAAAGCTGCCGGCAAGATCCACAGCGATATCGAGAGAGGCTTCATCCGTGCGGAGATCGTCTCCTACAAAGACCTGATGGAATGCGGCTCGTATACGACGGTCCGTGAAAAAGGTCTCCTCCGTGTCGAAGGGAAGGACTATATCATCCAGGATGGGGATATCGCCTACTTCCGCTTCAATGTGTAGTTTTTGAAATCAGAGAGCGCAGCCCGCATGGGCTGCGTTTTTTTGTACCCTCTTTTGAGGAAAGGGGGACTCTAGCATCGTTCCCTCCTTCCGTTGGAAAGAGGTGCCCCGAAGGGGCGGAGGTTGGCTTCCGAAGCGGGATGAAAAGAAACGTGAGGAAAGCGCACTCTCGTATCGTCATCCCGAGCGGAGCCGAGGGATCTTTTTCGTTTGCCGTTTTCTGTTTCCTGCATGAATCAGTTTGCGGGAAACACCGTGATTGCAAGTCTTAAGGAACACGGTGCTTCCCGTTTTCCGGTGTCCTCCCATTTTGCCTGACCGCGAACGAAAAAGATTTCTCGCATTCGCTCGAAATGACGATAGGGGGAAAAGGGGTACTCTCGCATCGCTCCCTCCTTCTTTTGGAAGGAGGTGCCCCGGAGGGGCGGAGGTTGGCTTCCGCAGCGGGATGAAAGGGAATGTGAGGGAAGTGGAGTCCTCATTTCACTGACTTGAGACGCTTTCTCTCTCTCGTTTTCATACCGCCAGCGCCCTATCCGTCTCGCTTCGCTCGCCACATTCCCCCAGCGGGGAAGGCTTTAGTGTGGGGAAAGCGGTATTCTCGTATTTCAGACTATACTGATTTCTCTCGCAGATTGCGTTTTTGCATGCCAGTAGAGCAGCCCCTTGAAGAAGGGGCGCGCCGAAGGCGGAGGATAGATCTGCCCCGCAGGGGCAGCCTTCTACGAGAAGGGATGAAAGGGGATTTGAGATAGCCCGTTCTCCCGCATCGTCATCGAAAGCAGAGCCGAGGGATCTTAATGTGATAGCGGCGTCCTGCATTGGTGAGGAAACGCAAAATTTTTTTGCCGTATCGTTATCTCACAATCTTCGTTTTACCGGTGTGCAAGGAAGATTTCTCGCTTCGCTCGAAATGACGATACGGGGGAATGATGGGATGCGGAGGAGCGGTATTCTCATTTCCCTACTTCTGCGGGCTAGTTGCAAACTACTTTCCTTTATTTTTACGCACTTTTCTTTCCTGTGATATAATGACATTATTAGGAGAGAATATTAGAAGAGAATGTTTTTACGAAATGTAGAGTTTCCTCTACATTTATAAACCCATAAGGAGGAAATATATGAAGAAGAAATGGATGATCGTTCTCCTCATTGTCATCGCAGTGGCAGCGGGCGGCGGTTATTTCTGGTATCAGAAGAGCCATGCTCCGCAGAAGGATAATTACACGGTGGGGGCGGTATCGCGCGCTACTATCGGGCTTACCATCGATGCGACGGGGACGATCGAGCCGGTGAATAGTGTCGATCTCTCGGCGACGGCGTCCGGCACTTTGGAAAAGGTATATGTGAAGCAGAATGAAAAGGTCACGAAGGGCGAGACGCTGGCGATGATCGAGTCGAAGGCGCTGACGTCCATGATGAAGCAGACGCAGAATACACTCGCCAATAAGGAGTCCTACTATGAACGTCTGGCAGGCCTTTATGAGAAAGGCGCGATCCCGTACCAGGAGATGGATAATGCGCGCATGGACTATCTGAATGCACAGGCGGCGTATGACAAGGCGCAGGCGGATGTGAATGATACGGTCATTACTTCGCCGATGGATGGCGTAGTCATCGGAGAGCCGATGAAGGAAGGGGAGACGGTGTCTCAGGGGCTGTCTAGCCAGATGGTCATCGTGACGGTCGCCGATCTTTCTTCCATGCGTATCGAGCTTCTGGTTGATGAGACAGATATCGGTGAGGTGGCCGTGGGCCAGGGGGTGGAATTCACGGTCGATGCGTACCCGAACCGCACGTTCCACGGCGTGGTGTCGGATATTTCCAAGAAGCAGTATTCGGCGAGCGGCAGCACGAGCAGTTCCTCGAGCTCGGTCGTGTACTATACCGTCTATGTAGATATCAATACGGACGAGTTGGAAGGACTCTATCCGTCCATGACAGCGAGAGCGGTCATCAAGGGCCGCGAGAGCGTGGACGCGCTGACGGTGCCTGTGACGGCGATCCGCAGCGACTCGGAAGGCTCCTATGTCTACGTGAAAGAGGGGGCGGATGTGAAGAAGACCTATGTGACGACGGGGATCTCTACCGAGAAGGAGATCGAGGTGACGAGCGGTCTTTCTGAAGGGCAGGAGATCGTGGTCAGCGGGACTGTCTCGCAGGAGAAGACTTCGACTCCGACGAATAAGAACAATCGCCACGGCCCGGGAGGTCCGGTGTAATGGAGAAGAAAGAGAAATCGGATGAAGTCATCCGCCTGACGGATATTGGCAAGAGCTATTATATCGGGAAGCAGGAAGTCCCTGTCCTGACGAAGATCGATCTTTCGATTTCCAAGGGGGAATTCGTCTCTATCATGGGGCCCTCGGGCGCCGGGAAATCGACGCTCATGAACATTCTGGGCTGTCTCGATCGTCCGAGTCGCGGCTCTTACAAGCTCGATGGGGAAGAGGTCGCGAGGCTCGGGGACAGTGCGCTGGCCTATACCAGAAATCGCAAGATCGGTTTCGTCTTCCAGAGCTTCAATCTGCTGCCGAAGCTCTCGGCGCTGGATAATGTCATCCTTCCCATGATCTATGGGAATGTTTTCAAGAAGGAGAGAAGAGAGCGCGCTCTTCGCATGCTGGACTCCGTGGGGCTGGGCGACCGTGCGTATCATATGCCGGCGGAAATGTCGGGCGGGCAGCGCCAGCGCGTCGCTATCGCCCGTGCGCTCATCAATGACCCTGCCATCATCATGGCGGATGAGCCGACAGGGAATCTGGACAGCAAGTCGACAAAGGAGGTCATGGAGATCTTTTCCTCTCTGTATCAAGAGGGGAAGACCATCATCCTCGTCACGCATGAGAATGATGTCGCGGCTTACGCGACCCGCCACGTGATCCTTTCTGATGGGCACATTAGTAAAGATATACGAGGGCCTTTATCATGACGAATATTTATTTCGAAAGTGTCCTCATGGCATGGAGCTCGATCGTCAGCAATAAAATGCGCTCGCTGCTCACCATGCTGGGCATCATCATCGGGGTGGCGGCCGTCATCGCGCTCATGTCCATCGGCTATGGCGTGCAGGACTCGATCAAGAGCGATATTTCCCGTCTGGGATCGAATACCATCACGGTCACGCCGGGGACCGGCAGAAAGCCGGGGGTGAAGCAGGCGGCCGGCTCTATGCAGACCTTGACCTACAAGGACTATCTGGCGATCCGCAATCTGCCGAATATCACCTATTCCGCTCCGCTCGTGCAGGGGAGCTACCTTCTCGTCAATGGGAATAAGAACTGGAATACCCGTGTCTACGGCTGTACGCAGGACTATGCGGATCTTTCTGACCTCAAGGTGCAGGAAGGTCGTTTCTGGACGCAGAAGGAGTACAATGCCCGTGCCCGTGTCGCTGTCATCGGGAAAACGGTCGCGACAGGGCTCTTCGGAGAAGAGGATCCCATCGGGAAGAAGGTCCGTATCCATGGGAATCCATTCACCGTGATCGGGCTTTTGGAGGAAAAGGGTTACTCCTTCATGGATCAGGATGACCGCGTCCTCTGTCCTTTCAGCACCGTGCAGGAACGTATGCTGCACATCACCTATGTGAATAACATCGTCATCTCGGCGGATAACAGCAGCGATCTTTCACAGATCGAGTCCGATGTGACGAACCTGCTCCGCACGCGCCACCGCGTCTCCGGGACGGATGATGATTTCTCCATTCAAAATTCGCAGGATCTCATCAAGACCATGGAGTCGACCACGCAGACACTGACCATCTTCCTTGGCAGTGTGGCAGCGATCTCCCTCCTTGTCGGCGGTATCGGCATCATGAATATCATGCTCGTCTCCGTCACGGAGCGTACGAAGGAGATCGGCATCCGCAAAGCACTGGGGGCGACATACCAGATGATCATTGTCCAGTTCCTGATCGAGTCCATCACCGTCAGTCTTGCCGGCGGCTTCCTGGGGGTCGCTCTTGGCGTCGGCATCGCGCTCGTGACGCCGCAGCTGTCACAGATCCCGACCGTCATCGCAGCGGGACCCATCGTCGGCTCCTTCGTCTTTTCGGTCCTGATCGGCCTTATTTTCGGCCTCTATCCGGCACAGAAGGCGGCGAAGCTGAATCCGATCGATGCACTGCATTATGAATAAGGCAAACAAAAAAACCTGACTCATGTCAGGTTTTTTGTTTTGGGGGGTCAGGGTTCAGGATTAGCCTCGGGGACGTGCTGTCTCCCCTGCTTGTGGATGAAAGCCTCTCTTGAATGAGAAATGAGAAATGAGAAATGGTGGTGCGGCGCATTTCGTCATCCTGAGCGGAGAAAAACGTCGTATGTTAGAAAATGGCTGATCTGAAAATATGAGAACTGAGTCGAAGGATCTAAGCGCCGCAGAGGTTTGGAACCAGCGGTTTTCTCGTATCGCAAACCTAATCCCTAGCTACTAATCCCTAGTCACTAGTCGCCAGTCCCTATTTTCTCACATGAGACAGGTTCACATACAGCTCTTTGGCCTCTGCATCGAGCTTGCGATTTTTCTTCACGTCAGAGAGGTGGTCATACTTGCTGACAGCATTGCCCTTCGCATCATACATCGCGATGAGGGCGTGATCCATGGAGTATTCTCTTTCACGCTTATCGGCATGGAGATTGATCTTGAATTCACGAATGCGGGTCGTGAGATTTCCATCCGCGAAGTCATAGTCGCTGGGGTTCTTTTTGAGGCTTTCCACGTAGAGGGTGAAGTCTACATTTTCGATGCTTCCCGGGAAATCCATGGTCTGCATGCCGGAGAGGGACTCCATGTCTGCGTAGAAGATCTCTTCATCGTCTGCGTGAATGACGCGATAACGGTCGGGATGGGCGAGGAGTGTCGCGGAATCCATCGCCATCGCAGAAGTCGCAGTAAGCATAGTGAAAGCGGCAAGTGCCAGTGCAAATTTTTTCATGATATCCTCCTTAAAATTGACTTAGGTTCATTTCGATATGATTCGATTATACTATGGAGGAGACAGAAACGCAAGCCGAATTTTCCTAGGGAAACGCTGATTAAATCGTTGTCAGATTTTACTCTTGAATTTTTATACATAGCGAGGAATAACCTGACGCGAATAGCGA
>OLNN01001311.1_pt1 | contig 21012 bp, 13 predicted proteins | sample 1672141 | NCBI WGS metagenome assembly OLNN01 (sample SAMEA3136652, study PRJEB25190) | human gut metagenome | biome: human gut; feature: human-associated habitat; material: faeces | place: Austria | collected 2013 | reverse complement strand
TGTTTCCTGCTTCCTGCAGACGTTTCATCAGGCACAGTGCCATGAAATGTCCTACATGAAGACTGTCTGCTGTCGGGTCGAATCCGATATAGAATGTAGCCTTTCCATTATTTACAAGTTCTTTGATTCTCTCTTCATCTGTTACCTGGGCGATCAGGCCTCTTGCCTGAAGTTCTTCATAAATTCCCATCTTTCTTCTCCTTCTCTTTTCGTTTTATTTTTCTGTAACTTCTACAGAATATTCATAACATGTCTCTTGGCACAAAAACTGTGACCAGTAGCATTATAACGCATCATTCAGCTTGGCCTTTTTATATATCCGAAAAGAACTTTCCTAACATATAAAAAAGTCCTTACTGCATGACGCAATAAGGACGATCTATCACCGTGGTACCACCTTAATTCACCGACAACATTTTTTTCGAATGTAAGTATAAAATTCTTACCTTTATGCCTGTCAGTCTCATTCGTGCAATAACGAGCACAACTCCGTCACAGCCTACTCTCTGTCTGATCTGCTGTCCATATCAATCGTTGAACTTTCATCATCAGATTTCGGTGTGAAGCTCCAGGATGTATTCGCAATCAGTCATCTACGCGCCTCTCATCAACCGGCAGCTTTCTGTGTGTCTGTTCTGTCTGTTACTTGTTCCCTTCATAGCCTTCCATATATAACTTTATATAAGAGTCAGAATAACTCTCGTAGTCTTGATGATAGACTATTGTAATCCTTTTGTCAAGTGGTCTTACATATATAAAAACGGAAGTGTCCCCGGCTCTTCGCCGATTCCACTTCCGCTTTTGAAAAGGGATTATTAATGTGTGTGTTATCCGTATTCTTTCACATCATTATCCCGGATAACCTAATTATCATTTAAACTTATTTGCAAAGTTTCTTGAACTCGTCAGCTACAAACTGAACTTTTGTTCCAATGATTACCTGAACGTCTTTCTGAGATGGACGAACAACACCTGCAACACCTGCAGATTTGATCTTCTTCTCATCAACCTTTGTGTAATCTTTGATTACAAGACGAAGTCTTGTGATACAGTTGTCGACAGACTCTACGTTATCTTTTCCACCAACACCCTCAAGAACGATCTTAGCTACTGTTGTGAAGTCATCGTTTGCAAGAACAACTTTTGTTTCATCATCATCGTCATCTTCACGACCTGGTGTCTTCAGATCGAATTTAACGATTGCGAAACGGAATACAACGTAGAATACGATGAAAGCTGCGATTCCAAGAGGAATGATAAGCCATGTCTTAGCTGCTGCCGGAAGGGAAGCAGAGAAGATAAGGTCTGTAAGTCCTGCTGAGAAGCTGAATCCTGCACGGAATCCAAGAGCTACTGTGATTACTGTAAAGATACCATACAGTAATGCGTATACAACGTAAAGTGCCGGAGCGAGGAACATGAATGCGAACTCGAATGGCTCTGTAACACCACAAACGAATGCGGAAATTGCTGCAGATGCGATAAGTCCGATTGCAACTTTCTTCTTATTGCTCTTTGCAGACTGAATCATAGCAAGAGCTGCTCCAGGGATACCAAACATCATACATGGGAAGAATCCTGACATGTACATTCCAAGACTCCAGGAAACGTCTGCAGATGTTTCTCCATTCCAGAAGTGTGACAGGTCTCCAAGTCCGATTGTATCAAACCAGAATACATTGTTCAGTGCGTGGTGCAGACCGAACGGGATAAGTAATCTGTTAAAGAATGCATAGATACCAGCTCCAAGAGCTCCCATTCCTTCGATTCCTTTTCCAAGTGCAACCAGTCCTGCAAAGAGTACCGGCCATACAAAGAGCAGAACTGCAGATACAATAATAGAAACAACACCTGCAACGATTGCTACACAACGCTTACCACTGAAGAATGACAGCCAGTCAGGAAGCTTAGTTGATTTGAATCTGTTGTAGCAAAGTGCACCGATGATACCGGCGATGATACCGATAAATGGGTTTTCGATTTTGCTGAATGCGATAAATGCTGTTGATCCTTCTTCCAGTGTTCTAAGAACAGATACTGCTCCAGTAGAAAGAAGGTTTGTGATCATCAGCCAAGATGCAAGTGCAGCAAGACCTGCTGTACCATCATGGTCATCAGACATACCAACACCAACACCGATTGCAAAGAGGAGTGCCATATGATCGATCAAGGCACCACCAGCTTTTACAAGGAAAAATCCGATCTGCTGAACAATACCAGTTACATCTCCACCCTGCATAGTAGATGGACACATTGCGTATCCTAATCCCATCAGGATACCACAAATCGGAAGACAAGCAACAGGAAGCATAAGAGCTTTTCCTAATTTCTGTACGAATTTCATAGAATTCCCTCCTTAATAATCTCTCATTTTTAATCCCTTTTTATTTTAACCGGCAAATGAGTCCTCCGGTCAAAATCAACTCTGATCCTCCGGGTCTTCCACAAACCAGAGAACCATCTATGACAAAAGCGCCTTGCGCTAAAGTCCAATTTTACAGTAGCTGTTCCCTAATACAGCCATTTCTTTCGTTACCGTTCAAAGCAACCCTCTATTCGTCCTCCGAATCCGCCATCGCAACACGGCGGATATGGAGTGTCAGATACAAAACTTCCTCTCCTGACAGCTTGCAGTCTGCCGTCTTTTCTATGTAATCTGCAACTTTTCTGCTGCAAGAATACTCTCTCGGATACTTTCTCTGCATCATCTCTGTAATCTCGTTCTCTTCCTCTTCAAGTAACTCCTTGCGGTAAATCCTCTGAAGAAGGAACTTCACGTGTGTCAGAAATCTTTCATAATGCAATGAGCCTTCATCCATCTCAATCCCAAGTTCTTCTGCTACGATTCCAAGAATCTCTTTCATCTGATTCGGAAACCGTACTGCATCCCGAATATCAGTCCCATACTCTGCGTTGACAAAATGTAATGCAATAAATCCTGCTTCGTCCTCAGGCATCTCTACATTCAGTCTTTTTTTCACAAGTTCTACCGCATATCTTCCGAGTTCAAATTCCTGTGGATAAAATCTTTTAATCTCCCACAGCAACGCATTCTCAAGATGAATCCCCTTTTTACAGCGGCTGATTGCAAAACTGATATGATCTGTCAATGTAACATAGATGCTCTGATTTAACTTCAGCTTCATTGTCTTCTTTGCATAGGAAATGATCTCGTTCGAGATCTGAACCTGCTCAAGCGGCATCTTCGCCAGCAATTCCTTGAGCTGTTCTGCTATGCTCTGACTCTTGATACGGAAAACCTTCTCTATCTTCTCTGCAGGAACTTCCTGTCCCCGCTTCATCTGGAATCCGATTCCGCGACCCATGATAACAACTTCTAAGCCTTTTTCGTCAAATGCAGATACAATATTGTTATTAATTATTTTGTCTATAACCATCCGATTGGCCTTTCTCTAACTTTGGGAAAAACTCCCTCATAATAAAAAAGCCAAACTTTAAGGCATCCCCCTTGATTCCTTCGGTGACGCTCATAAAATCTGGTTTTGCCTGCCTAACAGTAACAATCCTTCTTTAATGATAACAATTCGTCAATGTTATCTCTTTTCTACGTGATTCAGTATAACAAACCTGCACATAAAAGTCAATCAAATATTTTATAATTTGTTAATAATATTTATATTTTTTTTATACTTTTACATAATACGCGATTTTTTTCGTTATTCTTTACAAAAACAAATTTCAGACATACGCTTAAAATTCGTCTCTGCCTGAAATTTGGTTCTGTCTACTGACAATCACCACACTGTCTAGTCTAACAGCGAAACGGTTCATTGTCAACCTTTACAAAAAATTATTTGCTTTTTTCATCAAGGTAGTCAATTTTAACAAGCCTCAGTCCCTGTGGTGGAACTGTCATTCCTGCTGCCTGGCGATCCTTTGCCTCAAGAATGGCCGGAATCTGTTCCGGGGCAATTGCTCCTCTTCCGACTCCGATCAACGTACCTGCAAGGATTCTGACCATATTGTAAAGGAATCCATTTCCACGGACACGAATTGTAATAAGCTCTTCCTCTTTCTCTACTTCCAGATCATAAATCGTGCGAACCGTATCTTCCACCTGAGTATGAACATTACAGAAGCTCTTAAAATCATGTTCCCCTTTCAGATATCCTGCTGCTTCTCTCATCTTCTCAAGATTCAGGTCAAATGAAACATGATACGTATCTCTTCTTCTCATCGGATCCGGAAACTTGCTATTTAAGATCTTGTATTCATATGTTTTCTCCGTATCACAATGTCTTGGATGCCAGTCTGCTGCCACTTCATCCGAAGCTACAACCACAATATCTTCCGGAAGCAGTGGATTCAATGCATAAGCAAATCGGTCTGCCGGGATTGTAGACTCTGTGTCAAATACAGCAACGTTTCCCTTCGCATGGACTCCGGCATCTGTGCGGCTTGCCCCGATCACGATAATCTCTTCCTTCGTAAGTCTGGAGATCGCCTGATTCAATTCACCTTCAATCGTCGGCACTTCCGGCTGCACCTGCCAGCCACAGTATGCTGTCCCGTCATACGCCACTCTCAATCTGATTCTTCTCATATCTGTTCTTTCTCCTATACTATGAGAAACACGCTCCGCGAGTTTCTCAAGTTATCGCGGCAGTCGCCAAGGTCTCGTGCAAGCACGGACTTTGACTCGTTGCTCGCGTAAATAAAAGGGACAGAAATATCCGTCCCTCTTCTCTATTTATTTTATTCTAAAAAATCCACAATTTAAACGGCACAAATCTTCCGATCACTACAATCGCGATCAGATATCCCAATGTGATTGCATAAGCAAGTCTGTCCTGATAATGGTATTTCAAAGGCTTCATCTTTGTACGCCCTTCGCCACCGTGATAACAGCGGGCTTCCATTGCCATCGCCAGATCATTCGCTCTTCGGAACGCAGACACGAAAAGCGGAACAAGGATCGGAATCATTGCCTTTGCTCTCTGGATAATATTTCCTGATTCAAAATCAGCTCCTCTTGCGATCTGCGCCTTCATGATCTTGTCTGTCTCTTCCAGCAGAATCGGAATAAAACGCAGTGCAATAGACATCATCATCGAAATTTCGTGTACCGGTACATGGATTCGGTTCAGTGGATGAAGCAGCTTCTCCAGTCCATCTGTCAGTCCGTTCGGAGTCGTTGTAAATGTCATCAAAGAAGATCCTGCAACAAGCAATACAAGACGAACTGCCATGAACACAGAAGTACGAAGTCCTGTCTCTGTGATTGTAATGATTCCCCAATGGAATAACACTGCACCGCCTCTTGTAAGGAACAAGTTCATAGCCACTGTAAACAATAACAAGATCACAATCGGCTTAAGTCCTTTTCCGATAAACTTTGCCGGGACTTTAGAAACGTGAATCATACACGCTAGAAATACAAATGCCAATGCATATCCAAGCACACTGTTCTGCACAAATAAAGAAATCAAAAAGATCAGTGTGCAGACAATCTTCACACGCGGATCCAGTCTGTGAATCGGACTCTGCGCCGGATAATACTGTCCTATCGTAATATCTCTGATCATGACTGCACCTCCTGTCTCTTCTTCAGGAAGTTGTAGATCTCGTCCGCAGCCTCTTCCACAGTTGTTGCATCTGCTGATACATCAAATCCTTTTTCTTTCAGATCATGCATTACATATGTTACCTGTGGTGCTGCCAGTCCAACAGCCTCAAGCTCTTTATAATGGCGGAACACTTCTTCCGGCGTACCGTCAAGCATCTTCTCTCCATCATTCATCACGATCAGGCGCTCCACGTATTTCGCAACATCTTCCATGCTATGGGAAACAAGAATTACTGTCATTCCGGTCTTCTCATGAAGCAATTTTACCTGATCTAAGATCTCATCTCGTCCCTTCGGATCCAGTCCGGCTGTCGGCTCATCCAGAACAAGTACCTTCGGATGCATTGCAAGAATTCCCGCGATTGCCACACGACGCTTCTGACCTCCGGATAATTCAAATGGGGACTGCTTATAATATTTCTCCGGAAATCCTACAAGCTCCAAGGCTTCTCTTGCCTGCTTCTCGCACTCTTCCTTGGAAAGTCCCTGGTTCTTCGGTCCAAAACACACATCACTTAACACATCAACTTCAAACAACTGATACTCCGGATACTGGAACACAAGTCCTACCTGTGTACGCAGTTTCTTCATATCATATCCGTCCTCGTAAATGTTCTGCCCCTCATAAAGTAATTTCCCTGAGGTTGCTTTCATCAGACCGTTCAAATGCTGGATCAAGGTTGATTTTCCCGAACCCGTGTGTCCAATGATTCCGACGAACTGTCCCTGTGGGATCTCAAGACTGACATCCTTCAGCGCATGATGCTCATATGCAGTTCCCGGGCTATATACATAACTGATATTTTCTAACTTAATTGACATAAGGCATCCACCAATTCTTCCCTTCTAAGAATTCCTTTCGGCAGCGGAACTCCTTTTTGAATCAATGCGTCTGCCAGCATTGTCACCTGTGGTACATCCATACGGTACTTCTTGAGTTCATCCACCTGGCTGAAGATTTCTTTCGGTGTACCATGCATCACCACATGCCCTTCATCCATTACAAATACCTGATCCGCATCGATCACTTCTTCCATATAATGTGTGATCAGGATCACCGTAACATTCTTCTCTTTTCGAAGCTGCTCTACCGCTTCGATCACTTCTTTTCGTCCATTCGGATCAAGCATCGCGGTCGGCTCATCAAGCACGATACACTTCGGCTCCATCGCGATCACTCCTGCGATTGCCACCCTCTGCTTCTGGCCGCCGGACAGTTTATTCGGAGAATCCTTTCTGCGCTCCAGCATACCGACTGCACGCAGACTGTTCTCTACCCGTTTCCAGATCTCATCCGTAGGAACTCCTAAGTTCTCCGGACCGAATCCTACTTCCTCTTCCACAACAGTTCCGATAATCTGGTTATCCGGATTCTGAAATACCATACCGGCGCTCTGTCTGATGTTCCAAAGCTCATTCGGATCTTTCGTATCTCTTCCGTCCACCCACATCGTTCCACCTGTCGGGACAAGAATCGCATTCATATGCTTCGCCAGGGTAGACTTTCCTGAACCGTTGTGTCCAAGAATCGCCACAAAAGACCCCTGCGGGACATCAATGTCAACTCCGTCAATGGCGCGATGGGATCCGATCACATTACCTTCTTCGTCTCGTTTATCATATTCAAATACAAGCTTTTCAGCACGTATCATTCCCATGGAATATACCGCCTTTCTTATTATAAAAATGCATAAGAAAATAAAACTTTCTAATGTCTCTGTATCGTTATTAGTTGCATAAGGCGAACTGCTGAAAAGCAATTCAAAATTTATTTTACGGTATCATAAAAAGATTTGCAAGCATGCATACAGTAAAATACAGTAAAATGCGAAAATTTAGTTATTACAGCACCTTTCGTCCATTGAACCTCCATTCCGATTATGATATTCTTATCTTATTAGAATATAGAACAGAACGAACCTCGATTATCACATTTCTGGTTACTGTTCACACGATGTGCGACCAGCAACCATTTCTGTTCTGAGTAATACTAGAATGAGGAGGCACATATTATGTCAAAATACGTTATGGCATTAGATGCCGGAACCACAAGTAACCGCTGCATTTTATTTAATAAAAAAGGGGAAATCTGCAGCGTCACACAGAGAGAATTCACACAACATTTTCCGAAACCGGGCTGGGTTGAGCACGATGCGGATGAAATCTGGGCAAGCATGCTCGGAGTTGCTGTGGAGGCTATGAACATCATCGGCGCAGAACCTTCTGATATCGCTGCAATCGGTATCACGAACCAGCGCGAGACAACGATCGTGTGGGATAAAAATACCGGCGATCCTATCTGCCACGCGATTGTCTGGCAGTGTCGTCGTACTGCTGAATTCTGCGATTCTTTGAAGGAAAAAGGACTGACAGAAAAGTTCCGTCAGAAAACCGGCCTTGTACTTGATGCTTATTTCTCAGGAACAAAGATCCGCTGGATTCTCGACAACGTTCCGAAAGCAAGAGAACGTGCCGAGCGCGGAGAACTGCTCTTTGGTACAGTAGAGACCTGGCTGATCTGGAAACTGACGAAAGGCGCAGTACATGTTACAGACTACTCCAACGCATCACGAACCATGCTTTTCAATATCAATACATTAGACTGGGATGACGAGATTCTCGAAGAACTTCAGATCCCACGCTGTATGCTTCCGACACCGAAGCCTTCCAGCTGCATTTACGGAGAGACAGATCCATCCGTCCTCGGCGGAGCGATCCCGATCGCCGGTGCTGCCGGAGATCAGCAGTCTGCACTTTTCGGTCAGACCTGCTTTAAACCTGGAGATGCGAAGAATACTTACGGAACCGGATGCTTCCTTCTGATGAACACCGGAGAGAAACCTGTCTTTTCCAACAATGGGCTGGTCACCACGATTGCCTGGGGACTTGACGGAAAGGTTACATATGCTCTGGAAGGTTCTATCTTTGTCGCCGGTGCGGCAATCCAGTGGCTGCGTGATGAACTGCGCCTGATTGATTCCGCTGACGACTGCGAATATATGGCAAAGAAAGTGAAAAATACAAACGGCTGTTATGTTGTACCTGCTTTCACCGGACTCGGTGCTCCATATTGGGATCAGTATGCCCGCGGAACGATCGTGGGCCTGACACGCGGAGTAAATAAATACCATATCATCCGTGCAACCCTCGAGTCTCTCGCTTATCAGGCATATGACGTCCTGACTGCCATGAAGGCAGATTCCGACATTAATCTTGCCTCCCTGAAAGTAGACGGCGGCGCAAGCGCAAATAACTTCCTGATGCAGACACAGGCTGATCTGATCAACGCACCTGTCCACCGTCCGGTCTGCGTTGAGACGACTGCCATGGGAGCTGCTTATCTGGCTGGTCTTGCAGTCGGCTACTGGAACAGTCTTGAAGAAATCAAAGAGAACTGGGCGATCGATCAGATCTTTGAACCTTCGATTGATCCGGAAGTCCGCGAAAAGAAACTGAAAGGCTGGCACAAGGCTGTCAAATATTCCTTCGACTGGGCGAAAGAAGATTAATATTTTTATATCTTTGAAAACAAATCTATGCATAAAGAGCATATAGAAAAACTGCTGTCCGTCTGTTGTTCACGAGTCCCGCAAGCAACAGTTCAGACAGCAGCTTTTTATATTTCATATTCTTCTCTTTTATTTACAACTCATCAAGACTTTCCTTGAATCCCTCTCCAAGCACCTCACTCGTCTCAGTGAACATTACAAACGCAGAGTCATCTACCTGGTAAACTGCATTTTTCACAAGATACGCTTCTGACTTGGAACATGCACAGAGCAGAACATTTCTCTTACTCTTTGTATAAGTGCCCATTCCTTCCAAAGATGTTACACCACGGTCGGTGATTCTTCCAATCTCTTCCGCTGTTTCCTCTCCCTTCGATGTAACAATGATTGCAAGTGTTCCTGCTCCGATTCCGTAAAGAATCTTGTCAATCACCATAGAGCAGACAAATACTGCGATCAATCCATAAAGAACTGAGTCAACATCACCGAATACCGGCCATCCAATCAAGATAATGATCAAATCGATCAACAACGTCAGTCGACCAAGAGACATATGTGGTCTCTTCTTTTTGATCGTCATCGTCAGGAAATCTGCTCCGCCCGAAGAAGAACCTCTCATATAGAAAAGAACCATTCCAAGTCCAAGCAATGCTCCCGAGTAAATCGCTGCAAGCAGACGCTGCCCTGTATAGTATGGGAACATCGGAAATACAAGATCGACAAAGATCGTCGAGATAATCATTGTTCTCGCAGTCTTTATCAAAAAACGCTTTCCTACTGTCTTGTAACTGATAATCACCAGCGGAATATTCAGTATCAATGTCATTGTACCGACCGGAAGATTCCATAACTTGTTCATGATCAATGCAATACCTGAAATCCCTCCAGGCGCAAAGTTTCCACCCTCTGCAAATGTATAGATTCCGGCACCAAACAAAATACTTCCTATAATATCATACAAAATATCCACTGCAAGCTCTTTCTTCGGATGCTCTGCCCGCATCTTTTTATTCTCCATCATACCATTTTCCTCTCGTTTACATCTTATTTTCTATTCTGTCGCTTTTGCGTTCGGATAAATCTTCTCCATCTTCGCATCATCGTAATGCTCATCTGCCCATTTCTGAATGCTGTTTTCCGCTACAACGCCCTTTCCACGTTCGTCATAACGAACAAGTGCAATACATGACACAGCCACATTGCAGACCATGAAAATGATCAAAAACCAGGTGAGCACCTTCCCTGCCAACATCGGGATTTTCTCAATCCATGCGGAAATGTACGGATAGATCTTCTTAAACCAGACAACTGCTGCAATTCCCCAGAAGAAGCAGTATAATAAGTTGATTCGGCCTCCTAAGTTAAATGGAATCTCGCTATAGTCCCAAAATACTTTCCCGAATACAATTTCGGTAAACACACTACAAAGATATTCATACGCTCCGCCGAGCAGTGTACCGATGATAAATAAGAAGCTGTCACTCTTATCTTTATATTTGTAAAGCATTGCTGTCACAAGTGCGATCGCCAGTCCCCAGACAATACTGAACGGTCCCCAGACCACACTGGAGCGACTCATCCACACACCTGCCGTGATTCTGCAGAAAATCGTCTCTGTAATGTCTCCAAGAAATGCTCCTACAAAAAACAACAGCACGATCTTATAGAACCCACAGCCTGCGGCAAATACTTTTCCCTTCTCCGTTTCCTCTTCCTTGCGGATCAGTTCCCTCGCTTTTGGATACGCTTTTTGGATACGTTTCCCAACCCATCCGGAAATCACACTTCCAAGCTTATTGCTGACTTTATCCAGACCTTCATTCGTAGCTTCCCACCGCGCGAGGTTCTTTCCTTTTCCACGAAGCAGCAGATAAGATCCGAGGATATCCACAACCAATACGCCAAGAAGAACCAATACAAGGATCTTCATCAGGAACAGAGGCAACATTTTAAATACTATGATCGCAAATCTGTTTCCCCAGCGGATTCCGAGATATCCAAGAGCACCCCAGATAAGAGAAGCCGGGATACAGATATATCCGTCCAGATTCCATTTAATCCTGGAGTAATCCCACCATCTGGCTTTAAATGCCTTCTCGATCAAATGCCCTGCAACCCATTCGATCACTGTCGCATAAATCGTCGCAAATAAAAAAAGCCAGACTCCTCTTAGCTCCTGTAATCCAAATGTCATGAACAGAGCGGCAATACCGTAGATCACACAGAACGGCCCATTCACCAGACCTCTGTTCGCAAATTTCTTCTGTTTTACTGTTGCAGCTGCTGTCTCCAGCACCCATCCTAAGAAAGAATAGATGAAAAACAGCCAAAGCAGTTCATACCATGTAAAACGAATCATTGCTCCATCTCCTTTGTACCATGTTTTCATTCACATCTTTCTTAGTATAACGCATCTCAATGCTTTTTCCTAGGGATAAATCCAAAAATAATCAATACTCCGATCAGCCCGATTCCAGCATAACCGGCTTTCCTCCATAACGTATCTCTCTCAATCAGACGCTGATCTTCCTCTAATGCTTCCGTTCTGTTCTGCTCGGAAGTGGTGATAATCTCTTGCTGGTTGCTGTCCGCCTCTTCTGCTGCATCAACTGCTGCCTCCGGCTGTGTTCCAACCTCATCACAATACACAACATATCTTTTAGAATTCTGCGTATAAGGATGACATGTCATCAAAGTCACCATATTCCGCCCCGGCTGAATCATGATCTTGTCACTCTCATCCGGCAGGATAATCTCAATCTCAGACACACGGTACGTCAATGTTTCCTGACAGTTTTGTATCGTCAGTTCATCTCCGATCTCCAACCGCTCGATCTCGCGGAACATCGGAATCCCCTTCCATCCTCGATGTGCTGCGATCACACAATTACTGTCTGTACCCTGCACCGGAAATGAAGTCTGTCCAAGCATGACCGCACCTTTCGCCATCTTCTCCTGCGTCGCGCCGAGATATAACGGTAATGTCACATCCATCTTCGGAATATCAAGAATCCCTATCATCCCGTCATCAATCCCATACTTGGACAGATCCAATGTCTCCTGCTCGTAAGACCATGGATCAGTCAGTCCTGACTGACCATCTGAAAAGATCTGCTGATTATATGCCTGCATCTCCTGGTAGAGCTGGGCGTTCTTTGGGATCTGGTTGGAATCGGCAGAGGTAGAATCTGTCTCTTCACCACTTTTATCCAACTGGCTTCCTTCCACCTCTTCTTTAAAATGTTCCACTGCTTTCTCGTTTTCCTTCTGCAATGCAACCTTTTGTAAATCTGGGATTGCATACACAAACAAACCTCCAAGATACAGAATTATCAGCATAATCGCCATCAGCGTTCTGTTCTTTTGCTTTTTCTTCTCCTTCTTTTTCCTGCTTTTTTGCATGGTTTCTTTTCCTTCTTCTCTTTTTCATCATAAATCGCAACTTCTGATTTATTCTTTTTCCCAAACTTGCGCACAATCACATTGATCAGAACAACCAGAATCACTGCAAAAAGAATGCCTTCTATAATGGCTTTTTCGTACATTGCTTTCCAGCCACCGCCATCCGGACCTTCCTCTGCCTGTCCTGCTGCCTCGTCACTCACATCCTGCGTATATTCTGTTCGAATGCCTCTTACCAAAAGACGATGTGAATTAATCCCATAAGGTGTACATGTCACCAGTGTTGCATAATCATACCCCGGAACGATTTTCAAATCATCTGTTTCCGATGGCTCAACAACCTTAATCTGATCCACCTTATATGCCAATGTCTCATTCAGCACATGAATAAGAAAAATATCCCCTTCTTTTACAGATTCCAGCTTTGTAAATATTTCCGCTTCCGGAAGTCCTGTATGCCCGGAAAGTACTGTATGCGTACTCTCTCCACCAATTGGAAGAGATGTCCCCTCCAGGTGACCAACACCTTTTGCTAACACTTCTTCTGATGTGCCATGGTACACCGGTTCATACACATCAATCCTTGGAATCTCAATATACGCCATAATTCCATTTTTCTCAAGATTCAATGCTGAAATATAATCTGCTGACATATCATCTGCCGCATCCGGATCAAATGGATCTGATATAACAACCGTATTGCTCAAACTGTCATTGTACTGCTTTGCTTTTTCTTTCGCATCCTCAATCTCTGCATCTGACAGCTTCTCCATCTCTTCATTATATTCCGTAAGAATCTGATCCTGTTTTCTATCCTGTAATATATTACTGATAAACGGATAACTCAAAACGCCGATTCCACAGAGCAGAATCAGCACAAGAAAGATATTAATTATTTTATTTTTCATTTTCCTGCTCCTTCCCTGTATTTGAAAACAAGAAATGTGCTTTCTCACTTTCAAATACAGGGAAACAGTCATTTCTGTTTCCCTGTGTAGTATTAATTATGTATATGAGAGCATCTAATTAATTATTTGGATCTTTTTCTCATGAATAAGAGTGATCCTGCAGCTGCAACGATTGCGATACCTGCGATTGTGAAGAGTGCAATACCTCTTCCACCTGTAGCCGGGAGGTCAAATCCCTTGCGGTTGACTACTGTGAGTGGTACTATAGCTGTATCGCTTCCATTGTCAGCATTCATTGTAACTTCTTTACCACCTACAGTTGCTGATACAACGCCTTCTGCAGCTTCATTTTCCATAGTAGACGGAGTAATCACAATCTCTACTGGATTTTTCAGAAGAACATAGCCTGCGTTTGTTTTTGTCTCTTTCAGTTTGTATGTACCTGGTTTTAAACCTTTGATGTAGATTTTTCCGGCAGCATCTGTTTCTACTTCATTTGAATGTCCGCCCGGTGTATAGAAAGTATTTGATTCTTTTTTCTCAACATTTACTGCTGTATTGCTTTCATCTGTTAATGTAAATGTAACTCCTGCAAGTACTGTACCTTTACCTTCGCCCTTTTTCAGAAGGTCAATACCATATGTGAATACTTTAGTGTCGTTCCCCGGCACTGTTTTGTCAATTGTAGTGCCATTGTTGTATTGCAATTCAACTTTATTTTTGTTTCCTGTCTGTCCAAGAACTGCATTTTCATTTAATTTAACTTTGTAAGTAATTGTAAACTCTTCTGTTGAATTTGACTGTAATGACTTTAAATAGTTTTTAAAATCAATAGTTACTTTATTGTCTGCTGAATTTAAAAACACTTGATAGTCTTTATCATAAACAAGTTCTTTTTTTCCACTTGTTCCTACGTTATCATCTTCTACAGTAATATTAGCTAGTGCATTTGTAAACGTAAGTCCCTTATCCATTGTATCAACAATCTTCAGCTCTGTTAAACCATTTTCTGGAACTGGAACAGAATATGTAACTTTATAAGTAATAATATCTCCGATATTAGCATTTGCTTTTATACCATTAACTTCTGTTTTCCCAACTTTATTAATTTTTTTATCAATACTTTCTGTACCTGTTGAGTTCTTTGGATATACATTTAACTCTGTTACTGTTTTTCCATCTTTTCCAGTAAATGGTAAAGAAACGAGGAATGGAACAGAAACTTTTGTTACGTTAACTTTGCTTCCATCATTTGCTAACGCTGCATTTGTAGCATCTGTTTCTGCAAATACATATAATGCATTAAGATCTAGTCCTGTAAAAGATGCTGTACCATTTTTATCTGTAACTTTTGCATTTGATTTTTTATTATTTTTTACAAAATTTATCACAGCAGTTTTATTAGCACTATCACTTACTTTGTTATTTAATTCGCTTTGTGTATAGTTTTTACCAACACCTGTTTTAATCCCAATTGCCTGCAAAAAATCATCATTTGTCACATTATACTGTATCTCTGTTTGTGAAGACTTCCCTTCACCAGTATCTACCTGCACTCTCTTACCAACTTCTACATAGGCAAACTCAACCCCTTGTAATAAGTTTTTCTCCTCTCCTGTTGGTTCCACACCTGTATAATTCTCTGGTGACAATGTATCCCCAGCTTTAGTATCACCCATATACTTCGTAATCGTAACACTACCTGTTTTTGCTGTCGATCCCGTATCATCTGCAAACGCCATCACTGACATGCTACTCATTACTGTTGCCGCCGCAAGTGCTGCCGCCGCAAATTTTTTCAAAACATTTTTCTTCATTGCTCTCTTCTCCTTCTTTTTTTTCTAAATCTATTCAAAGGGACTCCCTATTCCCTACGAATACTGGTTCATTGATTCTTTTAGACTCTCCTTGAAACTCTCTTCTTTCTGCTTTTCTTTCTTGCTGTTAACAAGTAACCACCCACCAGAACTGCTGTAATTCCGATTACGATAAATTTGAAAATTCCTTTATTTCCACTTGCCGGAAGATCGAATGCTTTATCATTAATGATAGTGTAAGTAAGGTTCCATGTCACACCACTTTTCGTTACTTTATTTCCATTCACTATATCTCCCGCCTTATACTTATATGGAAGTGTTATCTGAATCGGCTCTTTTAAGAGCACATAACCGGCTTTTGTCTTTACTTCTTTCAGATAATATGTAATCGGAGTTTCTTCCGTTCCAGCTTTAATGTTATTGAAGACTAACTCCCCATTTTCTCCGGTAGTACCTGTTAGCTCATTTCCTGAGTGGTCTTTTGCAACTTGCGTTGTATTAGGATCTGTATAAAGCGTAAACTCTGCACCTTGTAAGAAGTCATTTTTTCCGGCTTTCTTTATAATTTTCAATGTACCAGTTTTTTTATTTGTGATATTATAACTTCTTCCATCTTCAGCTTTCGTATATTCCGGATAATATCCTGTTATTTGCTTTATATGATCTGGATTCTGTGGGTCTGGTATCGTATTCGTACCACCAAGTTCATCCGAACTTTTTAAAGTTCCCAATTCTACAACCCTGTACTGATACTCTTGTTGAGAAGTCGCTGCATAATTCACATATTTCAATAATCCTGTAAATGTATACTTCCACCAGCCACTATTAATATCAACAACTTGATTTGGAATCAGTTCTCCTGACTTATCTTTTGCTTGTTCATATTTATTAGTATCTGGATTAAACCGCTGAATCTGAACAACAATGTTATCCGGTGTATCTGCTGTCTCTCCACCTTCCCAAGTCTTCGTTCCAGAAATGGAAATCAATGGTGTAACTGTATTCACAAATGTAACCGCTGTGCTAGTTGAATTGTTACCCTCATCTGCTTCTACAATTCCTGTAACGACATTGTTCTCTGCTTTGACATTCTTGTCATTTCCCTCATTTGAAACTTCAACTTTTTCCAGACTATAATTGGCATCATTTGGTATTACTTCATAAATCGTATAATCGGTACCTGCCGGAATTCCTTGAATCGTTGTATCCTTTCCTGCTTCCAATTCAATTGTCTGCGTAATAACATCTGTTCCTGTATTCGCTTCCAGTTTCATCCCTGCGATATTTCGGTATTCAATTATAAACTGATACCTTCTTCCTGGTTTAGATTCTATCTCTCCCTCGCTTAATGACTTTTTCAGAGAAATAGAACCTGTCCGCAGCTTATTCACGTATTTCGCTTTCAAATCAATCGCTGCATTTTCACTATCAGGATTAGCATAACTTCGGAATACAATCGTTGATTCAGTAGGTTTTAACTCTGTCCTGATCTTCTCTGTTCTTCCGTCATTTACCTCATATCCTGATTGTTTTTCAACAGATGTCTGTCCGCTACCGATTACTGTAGTAGAATTTGTAGGAGTCAATTCACTTGGATTTACAATTACTCCATTTTCATACAACGACCACGTTGTAGTAAATACATCCGGTGAAACATTTTTCTCGGCAATGGAAAGATAACTTCCTCTTCGGAACTGATCGCTGAATACTGCACTTTCTTTATTTCCAATACTAAGAAGTCCATCACTGTAGATGATTGTATCTCCATTTGTATTCTGATAATATGCGCCATTCACCGGTTCCAGCTTCTCTGAATTAATTGATCCATAATCTGGAATATCTTCCTGTTCTGTTGTGAATCCTGTTTTCTCGACACTCGCTGGCTTTACAAATGCAAACTTGTCAAGATAAACTGTCACATCATCCCAGTAAGCAAATTGGATTTCTTTCACTTTGCTGAAGTTAAATCTACTTGTTGTTTCCTCGTCTAATCTTTTTTCCTTTAATTTATTAAGATCGATTCGTATTGTCTTCCAAATTTTATTATCAATATTATTATTTCGACCATTATAAGTAAGGAAACTTGCCCACGCTCCTATTCTTGTTCCATCTTCATCTACCAGTGCAACAAAAGGATCTGTCCCTGACGCATTTTCATCCATATTATACACATCAAATTGCAAATACTTGTAACCTTTTGAATCTGATGCGTCAAATGTACCTTTACCACTTGCCTGAATCTTTACTAATCTCGAATCTGTTTTTTCTTGCGTATCCGTTGATTTCTTCTCTCCCGGATAATAGCTGCTTATAAGCTTTCCTTTTCCGTTACCCGTAGAATCATCAACCACTTCAACACTTGAATTCTTCACTCCTGTTCCAGAAATACTACTCTGATTTGTATAATCATTGAATACTTGCTTTACCTCCGGGCTACTAGGATCAGACACTTCTTTAGATTCGCCACTTGTTGCGAGATTTTTTATCTCAAAATCAAATGTTCCGACATCTGCTAAAGCTTTTTTGAAAATATCATTTGCTCCTGTTGTATCAACTTCTTTTTCTACAGTGAGCTTATTCTCCTGTGGGAAGTTGAAAGTGATTTTCATATTTGATTCCCAAAGTCCACGCTCCATATAAAACATGGTGAGTGTATGTTCCTTTTTGAAATAATCATCTCCGTTTAATATATCTGGAAAATTTTTTACTACATCTTTGATTACCCCATCTTCGCCGCCCTTATTAGGAGTGTTTTTCTTCACACGATTTACTTTAGCTTTCTTATTTGCGAAATCAATTGTTCCTTCTACTACATCATGATCACCACCAACATCAAGAACTAACTGGCCATCGATAAATACCCATACATCATCATCACCGGAAAAGTTGAATTCAATTGGTACTTTGTTATTTGCAGAATCAACAACTGTTCCATCAGATGTAAGACGGAACTTCAGATCAAACTTTTGCCCAAATCCATAATTTAATTCTGAAGCATCTCCTGATTGATACTTTGAATTCAATGGGAAATAGTTTCCATGATCTGTTATTTTATCCGTTGTTCTTCCCTTTACTTCTGTATCAGTTGATTGCAAAAAATATTCATCCGTTTTGTCATACTGTAATTGAAGATTTTTATTGTCTATGTCTGAATTCTGATCAGCACTGTCAAAATACCAATAATCTACTGTTCCGCTAGAAGTTCCACTTGACGACGTCATTGCTTTTTTTACAAATGGAAAAGTTACATTTTCATATACTTTTCCAAGTACAGTATTCTTTGAATTCTTTCCACTTAAAAAGTCTTTGTCAAAAAATGGAGCCGTTATCGTCTTTTCATTTTCTGTTTTTAATTGTAAATTGTTACTGGATAAATGATCTGCAACCAATCCCTGCGTTGCATTTCGTCCATTGAGTGGTGATTTCTCATCTATTTTTAAAGATTCTTCATATCTCCCCCACATGGAGTTGTTTTCATAAAAGAATTTTTTATATGAATCAGTTTCGTCCTTATCATAACCAAACAAATTCATTGTACCTGCAATATCTTTAAACTTTGAACCGTCGAAGTTCTGAAAGTTTCCCCAGTATAATGGTGACGCTACATCATTTGCATAATAATAATCACTCAACGCCATGTTGAACTGACGGAACGGCTGATAGATTCTGTGGTTTGTTACATTCTCTTGTTTTGGATAGTTATCTCTGTTTTTTCCGTTCAGTTCATAATCTGAGTAGTAATCATAAATTGTCGTATTTACATATAACTGATCAGCGTTTCTTTTTTCTTCTCCATGCGGTACATCTACAATTTTGTTGCCCTTTCCTGTTTCTGCATCTCTTACTGTATATGCCTCTCCCCAGTAACCGCCACGGTTTCCTTGAGTGCCTTGATAGATAATGTCGTCACTTGAATCTCCGTAATAGCATGGTTTATCTTTGTCCGCCGGAATAGTTACTAAATCTGTCGCATCACCGTTTGTTGCTGTATCCTTGTTACTTACTTTATATGCTGCAAATCGTATTTGCGTATATCCTTCTGGAAGGGTTACTTTATATACATCCTTATATTTTTTTTCTGTTGATGCATTTACCATTGTGCCTGTAAGAGGTTTAGTACCGTTTGTAGCATAGTAATAAACTTGGTCACTCTCTGAATATGGAATTCCATTTCCGTTATTCTTTACATTTTCTGTTTTTGCATAAGATAATTTAGATAATGTAGCGTCATAATATACTGTTATTCCATCTGCTGGTTGGGTAGTTCCCTGATAAGCAATCTGATTTGCTTTCTTTTTTCCAGTACCTTGTTCATCATCACCTGTTAACTTAAAACAAGGTTGATTTAATTTCCAGTTGATTTGCAAATCTACAGTCTGGCAAGATTGATCCCTTGGCCAGTCACTCTCTGTAAGGAAAATTACATTCGTCCATGCCTTATTAAACGTATATTTCCAGACATTTTGTGAATTTGATTCGCCCTCTTTAGCCATTGGTGAGATGTTCCCCAAATTATTATTATCAAATGCATAAATATAAATTTGTGTTGCATTATCCCAATTAGGATCACTAATTTTACTTTGTTGGAAATAAACTGTATATTGGTTTTCTTCTGCAACTGCATTTAAAGCATTTTCTCCGTCCGCATCCTCATCCGCAGCTTCGCTTTCTGATTGACTTACTGCCTGGCCTTCCCAGACAACTGTCGCTTCATTCTCTTTGCTCTCGTCTGCTCTCTTAGCTGCTTTTGTGATATCCTGCTCCTCTTCGAATGCCTTTGCCTCAACCAGCACTTTCTTTGTATAGCTTGCTTCATCTGTACGATACTGAAGCTGCATATCAAAGTTGATTGCTATTGCATCTGCCGGCATTGTGATCTGCAGATATTTAGAAGTAACTGTTCCATTATCGTCCTTGTCGTTCTTCCACTCTGCTGTTGGACTTGCCTTTGTTCCATTATTAAGAGTCACTGAATCTTTCAATGTCTCATCGATTGTTTTCTGTGTGTTTTTATCTGTAAGCTGATCGCTTGTCAGAAGATTGACTGCATCTATATCTGTTGCCGCAGATCCGTCCTCGTTTTTTAGATATACATTCAGACAGACTGATTGCGAGCACTGCCCCTGCGCAGTCACATGAATTGTCTGTGCAACATTCTGTTCCACAGTTTGTTCAGAATCTTTAGAAATATTAATTTTTATCCGATCTTGTTCGTCACTGCTCTCTCCTGTTGCAAATACAGTATTTCCTGTTAATGCTGTTCCGAGTACCATTGTCACTACAAGTATCAGACTAACTCTCTGTTTTGCCTTTCCTCTCATTTTTCGAACTCCATCCCTTTTCTATAAACCGATAATATACTTCTGTCTCTCCTCTGCTGTCTATCGGCATTCTCTTGTCTTTGTTTCATACACTATATTAACATAACTTTCCAATTTAATGAATATTAAATTTTCATGATTTATAACACAATTTCAAGATTTATAACACAATTTCAAGATTTATAACACAATTTCAAGAAGTTACGTGTTTTATCCCCAAAAAATAACCCAGAATCAACTGATAAATTTTCTCTTTTATCAATTAATTCTGGATTATTTCATAGTAATAGCGTAAACTATTCACAGTTTACGTAATAGTAACGCCTGTTGAGTGTTTGTATTTTTATAGAAGTGCAATGTAGCACTTTTAGTTTTTGCAAGAAAAAAACAGCGCTTTCGCACTGCTTCTCATTCCTGTCTATATTCCATGTACCTTCAAAACTACATACAGTCAAAACCAACATCATC
>OLNN01001298.1_pt1 | contig 21128 bp, 12 predicted proteins | sample 1672141 | NCBI WGS metagenome assembly OLNN01 (sample SAMEA3136652, study PRJEB25190) | human gut metagenome | biome: human gut; feature: human-associated habitat; material: faeces | place: Austria | collected 2013 | reverse complement strand
CCGCAGACGGTGCACGCATGCCAGTGCTGGCTGCCGTCGGAGACCCACTCGGCGCCGGCGGAGTGGCCGGTGGCCTTCACCACAGTGTCCGCCTGGGCGATCTCTTTGGTCAGCTCTTTGTCGCCAAAGTACTTCCCGCAGTCAGCGCAGTACCAGTAGGCGATGTTGCCGTCCTCGGTGCAGGTGGGCTCCTTCGCCCCCACGGTCCCGGGCGCGTGCTCCCCGTAATCGAGCCTCTCGCCGCAGCCGTTCAGGCAGGCGTGCCAGTGCCCGGCGGCGTCGCCCTCCCACTCGTCGGCGGGGTCGTGGCCGATGGCGGGAATCGCGACGTCCCCGAGCTTGATCTCCTCCTCGCCGTCGGCGTCGCCGAAGACCTTGTCGCAGGCCTCGCAGGCCCAATACTCGTCGTTGCCGTCATCGGTGCAGGTCGCGGGCTTCGCCTCGACCTTGACCAGATCGTGTACCACGGAAGCGGAAAGCTCGAGGGTCGCGGTGGCGGTGTTTTGCCCGTTGACGCCGGAGATGACGACGCTCTCGCTGTATGTGCCCGCATCAAGGCCGTCCTTGGGCACGATCGAGATCTCGATCGCATCGCCGGGGTCCAGCTGGCCCGATGACGCCTCAAGCACAAGTTCGAACGCCTCCGACTGAGAAATCCGAATCTCAAGCGGCTGGTTGCCCGTATTGGTAATCGTAACCGTCACAGGCTGGACCTGCCCCTGAAGCGAGCCCTCAACGAGCTTGCCGAAATCCACGTCAGCCGGATCAAGGGAGATCTTGAAGACGGGTTTGGCGATGACGGTCAGGGTCGCGGGATCGCTCGCGGCCATACCGAGCCCGCCGGTGACGAGGCAGCGGAATTGCATGCCGTCCATGTCCGCCGTCGTCGCAGGCGTGGTATAGGACACGTCGTTCGCGCCCTCGATGTTCGTCCACTCCCCCTCAGTGCCCGAGCGCTGCTGCCACTGATAGGAGAGCATGCCCGTCCCGCTGGCGGAAACCTCAAAGGTAGCGGCGCTCCCTTCATCGACCGTCGCGCCCTTGGGCTGCGCAGAGATGCGCGTGACGTCATCGATGCCACCGCTCGCGCAGCGGAAGTACGACGCGCTCTGAACCAGGTCGACGATCTGCTGCTCGGCAGTAAACGGGGAGCCGTCGACCGGCGCGGCGCCCTTCTCGTCCGCGCCCGCGACAGCCGTGATAACCTGGCCCTGAGCAGGCGAGATTTTGAGGGTGCCCGGATCGGTCTTGCCGGAAGACGCCAGACTCCTACCAGCCCCGACGGCGCTTACCCCTTCGTACGTCTGAGCGATGACGGTGCCGCCGGCGATGGTGACGTCGGCGCCGTTTCCCGCCGCGAGTCCATCGGTATTGCCCCCACCGCCGATTGCGGCGGCATCGCTGACGCTGTCCGAGCCATAGACGGTGGTCGCAGTGACGACGCCGCCCTCGACCAAGACGGTTCCGCCGTCGCCTCCCCCTCCGCCTCCGATCGCCGCGCCGAAGCTCTTGCCGCCTGTCGCGTTGACGACGCCGCCGGTGACGGCGAGCCTTCCGCCGTCGTTTTGCTGGCCGCCGCCGATGCCCGCGGCGTTCCATCCACCGAACGCCGTGACGACGCCGCCGGTGACGATGACCGTTCCGCCCTTTCCGGCTTCAGCCTTGTCGTTGAGGCCGTCGGGATTATAGAAGCCTCCGCCGATGCCCGCCGCTCGCGAGTATCCCCCCCGCATTGTCGGCCGTGACCGCCCCGCCGTGAATCGCGATCGTTCCCGCATCCGCGGTGTCCTCCGCAGCGCTTCCGCCGATAGCGGCGCAGTCGGCGAAGCCCGAGTACCTCGTCGTGGCGGTCAGCGAGCCCATCGTGGCTTCATCCATGGATTGGGCGTAGATGGTGAGGCTGTTGCCCTTTGCCACCTCGATGCCGCCCTTGACGTTCAACGCCTTTCCGTCGGTCAGAATCAGCTTCACATCGCCGTCGACGACGATGCGCCTCTTGCTGATACTCACATTGGAATCGAGCGCATACCAGCCGCTGGCCCACTGCAAGTCATCGGCGGAAACCGAGAGACAGTCGGCCTTGCACTCAACGCCATCCTCGTCGAGATAGGGAACGGTCAAAAGCTTTCTGGTGCTGCAGGAGAAGTAGCCCATGCCCATCTCGCCATTCGGCACCTGGACGGATGTGCCCGACATGAAGGGAGAGCCGGCAAGCGCCGCGGCGGTCTCCGCGCTGCCACCCGTGCTCGCGGAAATAATCCTACTGGCTTTCGGGGCAATCGTGAGCGTGCCGTGGTCGGAATTGCCCGCGCCGCCGCCGATGGCGGCACCCTTCGTGCTGGTCGCGGTGACGTTGCCGCCGGTGATCTTCACCGTGCCGCCCTTACTTTTACCGAACATGTCCTTGCCACCGCCGATGGCAGCGCCGCTGCCGGTCGCACGGGCGTTGACGACACCACCGTTGATGGTCACAGAACCGCCCGGGGCGTTCCATCCGCCACCGATGGCGGATCCGGTGCCGGAGGATTGAGCATCGATCTTTCCTCCGTTGATGGTGATGGGACCGTTGGTTGTACTGTAATTATCACTATCAGCTCCGATGGCAGAATTGCTGATTGAATCACTCGCATAGAGCTTCCCCATCGTGCCCTCGTCCTCGGATTGGCCGTAGATATTGAGACTAGCCCCCTCTTCCACCCCGATACCCTTGCTCGCGGTAAGGGTGCACCCGTCCGCCAGAATCAGGTTCGTAAGGGAGTAGGCGGAACCGTCGCCAGAAACGGTGATGCGATCTGAGATAGTGACATCGCCATACACCACATACCAACCGCGGGTCAACTGGGTGTGTTCGCTCGTGATTTCCGTAGCCTCGAAAATCGTTTTGGAGTTCCCGTCCCCATCAATATATGGAACGCTTCTTGCCGCCAGCGCCGTCGTAGGCAGACCAAGGCACAGGACTAGGGTGCAGGCCAGGCTCAGCAACATTCGCCTCATCATGAGAGTCTCCTCGTCTCGCACGCGGTCTCATCTCCCCATCCGCGCCATTATCCCATGAAAACACGGCTGCTACCATGCGCTATCCCATGAACAGGTGAAATTATGTCTGCCGATTTTTCACATGCGTTGACAATTCTGTGCACCCTGTGAAAGGGTTTCCAACCGCGCCCGCCTGCGTCATACTCCGGCACATCGCAAGGAGCGCGCGCTGCGCGCAGACCCCAGAGGAGGTGCGACCATGAGCGACCGAAGTAGCAATGCCCGCGGTACCGGGTCGCACGAACCCGTCGCTAGGATCGCCTAGCCAATAAGCGCCTGAACAACAGATCTCGCAGCCACCCGGCAGCTTGCCGGCGACTTCGCGCTGCCCGCCCACGGGCATCCACATCTCGACCAGCCATCACGAGGTATTGGGAGGTGCACGGATGCGCATCGCAACCATCATCGCCAACTTCAGCAAGGCCCCCGCCATGTGCGGGAGCAAGATCGCGCGCCGTCACGGCGCGTACAACCGCCACGGCGAACTCGGAGAGTCCATCGGGCTCGCGGCGACCACTCAAACAGCCGAGCTCCTCGAGGCGCTCGGCACCGACCGCGACGGGCTCGACGCGAAGCGCGCCGATGAGCTTCGCGCCGAGGTGGGGGGAAACGTCCCCACCCGGGCTCGCCGCGCGCCGGCGGCCCTGCGCCTGGCAAAGAGCATGGCCAGCCCCTTCTCGCTCATCCTGGCGGCGCTCGCGGCGATCTCGCTCTACACGAACGTGATCGTTGCCGCCCCCGACGATAAGGACCCCTCCACCTGCATCATCATCGCCGTCATGGTGCTCATCTCGGGCATCCTGGGATTCGTGCAGGAGGACCGCGGCATCGCCGCCGCCGAGTCGCTTCGCACCCTTGTCACCACCACCTGTCGGCTCAAGCGCGCCGGCGAGCCCGCCCGCGAGGTCCCCTTCGCCGAGCTCGTGCCCGGTGACATCGTGCTGCTCGCCGCCGGCGACCTCATCCCCGCCGACGCCCGCGTGATCGAGGCGAAGGACCTCTTCGTGAACCAGACCGCCCTCACCGGGGAGAGCGAGCCCGTCGAGAAGGACGCGCTCCCCTGCGATGCGGACGCGGGCGCGCTCACCGTGGGGGACTGCACGAGCATCGTTTTCACCGGGACCACCGTGGTATCGGGTTCGGCCCGCGCCGTGGTGGTGGCAACCGGGGACGCCACCTACGTGGGCCGCGTCATGCGCACCGTGCGCGAGCGCCCCGCCCGCACGAGCTTTGACGCAGGCGTGGCATCGGTCTCGCGCGTGCTCGTGGGCTTCATGCTCGTCATGTGCCCCATCGTGTTCGTCATCAACGGCATCACCAAGGGCGACTGGCTCGACGCGCTGCTCTTCACCGCATCGGTTGCGGTGGGCATCACCCCGCAGATGCTGCCCGTCATCGTGACCACCTGCCTGGCGCGCGGCGCGCGCGAGATGGCGCGGCGCGAGGTCATCGTGAAGGACCTCTCCGCCATCCAGAACCTGGGCGCCATGGACGTGCTGTGCTGCGACAAGACCGGGACCCTCACCGAGGACCGCGTGGTGCTGGAGCGCCACCTGAACGCCGACGGCGCCGAGGACGACCGCGTGCTGCGCCACGCCTTCCTGGTGAGCCATTTCCAGACGGGATTGCGCAACCTCATCGACGAGGCGATCGAGGAGCGCGGCCTTGCGCTCGCGCGCGCCGGCTCCCCCGAGCTCGCCGGCGCGATCGAGCGCTGGCACAAGGTGGACGAGGTCCCCTTTGACTTCGAGCGCCGCCGCATGAGCGTGGTGGTCGAGGACGCCGCCGGCAAGACCCAGATGGTCACCAAGGGCGCCGTGGAGGAGGTGCTCGCCGCGTGCGCGTACGTGGAGCTCGACGGCCGGGCGCTCCCACTCGACGAGGGGCGCCGGGCACGGGTGCTGGCGGATGCCGCGCGGATGAACGACGAGGGCTTGCGCGTGATCGCCGTGGCCCAGCGCACCGACCCGCGGCCGGTGGGCGCGTTCTCGGCCGCAGACGAGCACGACCTCGTGCTCATCGGCTACCTCGCGTTCCTCGACCCGCCCAAGGCGAGCGCGGCGGAGGCGGTCGGGCAGCTCACCGCCGCCGGAGTCTCGGTGCGCGTGCTCACCGGCGACGCCGAGGGCGTCGCCGCGGCCGTGTGCCGCAAGGTGGGCATCCGCGTGGACGGCATGCTCACGGGCAGCGAGGTCGAGGGGCTCGACGATGCGGAACTCGCGCGCCGCGTCGAGAACACCCAGCTCTTCGCCCGGCTCTCCCCGCTCCAGAAGGCGCGCGTGGTCGACGCCCTGCGCGGGCGCGGGCACGTGGTCGGCTTCATGGGCGACGGCATCAACGACGCCGCCGCGCTGCGCGCCGCCGATGCGGGCATATCGGTTGACACCGCGGTCGACGTGGCCAAGGAGACCGCCGCGGTCATCCTCACGCGCAAGGACCTGGCGGTGCTCGGGCGCGCCGTGCGCGAGGGGCGCCGCACCTACGGCAACACCATCAAGTACGTGAAGGCCACGGCGAGCTCGAACTTCGGCAACATGCTTTCCGTGCTGGTGGCGAGCGCCTTTTTGCCGTTTCTTCCCATGACGGCGCTTCAGCTGCTCCTGCTGGGGCTCGTCTACACGCTCTCGTGCGCCGCGATCCCCTGGGACCGCGTGGACGAGTCGTTCCTGGCGCGCCCGCGCACCTGGGACGCCCGCTCCATCGTGAGCTTCATGCTGTGGATGGGACCGGTGAGCTCGATCTTTGACATCGCGACGTTTGCCGCTCTGTTCTTCCTGGTGGGCCCCATCGTCACGGGGGCGCCCTGGGGTGAGCTCGCACAGGCGGGGAGCGCCGCGGGCATGGCGCTGTTCGTCGCCGTCTTCCACACGGGCTGGTTTTTGGAGTCGCTCTGGACGCAGACGCTCGTCCTGCACGTGCTGAGGACCGAGCAGGTGCCCTTCGTGCAGAGCCGCCCGGCGCCCGCCCTGCTGGCGGTGACGCTTGCCGGGACGCTCGCTGCCTGCGCGCTCCCCTATGCCGGGGCGCTTGCCGACGCGCTCGGCCTCGTGGCGCCGCCCGTGGAGGTCTACCCCCTCATCATGGCGTGCGTGACGGGCTACGTGGTGCTCGTGACCATCATGAAGGGAGCGTACGTGCGGCGGCGCGGGTCGCTGCTCTAGCCGATGGGCGGCGCCCCCGGAAACCGGCGTACCTGAGGAACGTCACCCACAGCGAAGATAGGCCAGACGTGCGCCAGCTCCCGATGGGGGCGTCCTCCCTGGAATGCACGACAGCGCGCATCTGCGGAGAACGCTAGCTTTCGCCGCCCGAACGCTCGTGAGGGGTGGTTATTGGGAACATATTAAGATACCGGCAAGGCACCGGACCAGCCTTGCCCCTTCACCCGAAAGGACGCCATGATCCTAGACCTCGTCGCCGTCGTCATCGGCTTCGCTCTACTCATCTTTGGAGCCAACCTCCTCGTGGATGGCGCCTGCCAGCTGGCGGCACGCCTGGGCGTACCCGAGCGCGTAGCCGGACTCACTATTGTCGCCATCGGCACCTCCCTTCCCGAACTCGTGGTAAGCATCACCTCTGCGGCGTCAGGTCACCCCGACATGGCGTTCGGCAACGTCATGGGAAGCTGCCTGGCAAACCTCCTGCTCATCCTTGGCCTCTCCGCTGTCATCGCGCCCGTCTCGCTCTCACGGGCGACAGTGCGGTTCGAGGTCCCGGCAAGCGTGGGTGCGGCAGCCCTCCTGTTCCTGCTCGCCAACACCGGCGGTGGGATAAGTGCTCCCGAGGGGGCAGTCCTGCTCGCAGCGTTCGCCGCGTTCATCATCCGAACGGTGCGCGTGGGCATACGCGAGGGAGCCGAGGGCACAGAGCCGCAAGACCCGCCCTCCGGGAGGCACGGCACTCTTGCCAACCTTGCCCTGGTCGTAGCCGGTGCGACTCTGCTCAAACTCGGCGCCGACGCGGCAGTGGGCGGGGCAACCGCCATCGCCGGCAACTTGGGCATCAGCGAGCGCGTAATCGGCATCACGATCGTCGCCCTCGGCACGTGTCTGCCCGAACTTGTCACGAGCGTCGTCGCGGCTCTACGCGGCAACTCGGACATCGCCGTGGGCAACGTCATGGGCTCGAACGTCTCGAACTTGCTGCTTGTCACCGGCGGCCCCGCGCTCTTTTCCATACTGCCCTATGATGCCGCCTACAACATCGACCTCGCCTTGCTCGCCGCGCTCTCGCTCGCCGTGGTCGCGTTCGCCTACGTGGGCAAGCGTCACGAGATGAGCCGTGCAAACGGCGTGGTGTTTGTGGTGATTTACGCGGCCTATATTGCCACCTCGGTACTGCGATAACCTGATCCGAGCGCCCGAAGGAGGAGCCTAACGCCGCCGCGCAGGGTGCCTCTGCGGCAGGCGAAACGTGCGGTCCCAGGGCAGCAACGCCGCCGCGACGCCAATCGTCGAAATGACGATCGCGAGCACGCCCGTGATAGGAGACACCGCAACGAGGCGCACGCCGATTCCGATGCCCGCCCACAAAACGACGATACCGAAGACGTAATCGTCAAAGATGCGATGAACGATGTAGGTCGCCCCCGCGAACAACACGAGAAGGACGAGGGTGCTGACTGCGGCAAACAGGCCGCCGTCGCCAGATGCAGCGCGCGTGGCGACATGGACCACGTTCGCGACGGTAGCGACGGCGAGCCACGAGGCGTAGAGCGCGATCGGCGCCCTGTCGAGCCATGATTTCGAGCGCTGCCACGTCCTGATGTACAGCGTTCCCACCACGGCAAGAAGCGCAACGATAACGATGACGGTCGCAGGAAACACGCGCAGGTGCCAAAAGGTAAGCCAGGCCACATTGAGCATGCACGAGACCACGAAAAGCATCGCATCGGGCCCTATGGGCAGACCGAACAAGTCGGCCCGACGGGTCTTGTCGCCCACAAGGCGCACCATCCAGACGGCGAGACCCACGTAGATGACTGACCAGATGGTGAATACGTACCCTGCCGGCGCAAACCACGCGAACACCTCGTTGGAGACGTCCGCCGAGGTAACACCTCCAAACCTGAATACCTCGCCCAGGGCGTTCGCCGCAACGAGCACGATATAACTCACCATGAGGGCCAAGGTCTCCGGTCGCTTCAAGCGCTCCATGTGAGCCCCCTTCTGTCGACGGCCAATGATCTGCCTCCAACCTATACCCGACGCAGAAGGAGGCTGCACGCGCGGCACCGAACGGCAGCGTTTTGCCCGCATGCGTCCCCGGACGGCCCCGCCGAGCGGTCGCGTCGGCGATGGAGCCGAGGACTATCCCCGCGTCTGCATCATCTGGTAGAGCGGGTACATGGGCGAACCCAAACCGGTTCCTCCACCCACCTCCATCACGCCGCCCGTCACATACGATGACATGTCGGACGCGTAGAAAAGCACCGCGTCGGCGATCTCTGACGGCTCGCCCAGGCGGTTCATGGGAATGGTGGTGAGGAAGGACTTGATGAACTCATCGCTCATGTTCCCCATGAGCGCATCCGTGGCGATGCTGCCGGGGCAGACAACGTTGCAGCGCACGCCGCGGCGGGCGTTTTGTATGGCGATATCCTTCGTGAGGCGAATGATAGCCGCCTTGGCCAAGCCGTACGCCTCACGCGAGAGGTCCGGGTACACGCCACCGGTCGAGGCGATGTTTACAATGGAGAGCGTGCCGTCCTCGGCAAGGCCCTTGATGGCCGCCTGCGCCGTGTCATAGACACTCTGCACGTTGTCCATCACGATATCCTGAAAGTCCTCGAAGCTTGTGTGCTCAACATCAAAGTCTCGCTTCACATCGGTCGCACCATAGTTGTTTACGAGTATGTCGACGCGCCCCTCGGCGGAGAGAACCTCGTTTACACATCCCGCGTACGTTGCCTTGTCGCCCGCATCGAAACGCACGTAATCGACAATGCCGCCGGCAGCGGCGATCTCCTCGATGAGCTCCATCGAACGCTCGCGGTTTCGGGCGGCAACGTAAACCTTCGCCCCTTCCTCCGCGAGTTTGATGGCGCATGCTCGGCCGATACCGCGCGTCGATGCCGTGACGACAGCGATCTTTCCATCTACCAGACCCATTTGCCTTCCTTTCACGAGCGCGCCGAGACAGGCCCGACTTGAGATGACGTCCGAGCATATACCCTTATATGCCCCGTATATCCACCCTAAAAGGGCAAGCGACCGATGGGGCGTGCAGGCGGTCGAAGGATGCGAAAGCGGCCCGCTATAGAGTATGCTTGTACCCGTCCAAAGCATCACGCGGCGCTCTGCACGGAACGGAGTGAAGATGCGGCACGACGCTCCGGAAAACGAGACGGGAGCGCTCTCCCAGGACGAGGCTTTCATGCCACTGATGAACACGTCCTTCGCTCCCGGGGAGTGCCTAGAGGCGCCCTCGGCCATGGCCGAGGGCGCGCTGCGCGACATCGCCTGGGCCGAATACTATTACTTCTCCGGTCTGCCGGAGAAGTAATAGAGAGCGAGACCCTACCTCGATTCAGATGATACGGGAGCGCGCCTCTCCTCCTGTCTGATATGCTCCTACGCGCACCTGCATTTCAGCCACGACGATCAGACGTCGGACGGCCTCGCGCAGATCGGACGCGCTCCAAAGACAATAGCGGTCTCAGGGCGGACGGCGGCGCGACCATCGACGGCGGGAGCGTAACGCCGACCTCGACGAATAGCATCGCCTTGACCATAGTGTGCCACCGCGACCGATTCCGCGAAAGCGACCGCAACAGGAACGGACGATTCATGTATCGCACCGGGAAAGAGGCAGACAGCATCGCCGCGACTGACGGCAATACGTACGACAGGGCGATTTCGCTACGCGCCTTTCGCTGATGGGATAACTCATCGCCCCCACAGGGCCTTCACGGATAGCACCGTGATCAATCTGGATAATCCGGGCGCCGCAGGCTTGCCGGCATGAACACGGCACGCACGACCATCGCAGACGGGGCCTCCGACGGAACAAGTGCGGGGGAACTTCAAGCAGACAAACTAATACTTTATATAAAGAGTATTATATATCTTTATTTACTGAGTTAATATTTTTCAAATACTCACTTAATATCACCTTAAAGAAAGGGAATGCTCCCCTCCCACATGCTACTCTCTGGGCAATCCGGCCCTATTGCCGGCACTGCTGAAGGGAGCACGTCATGAAAAGACTGTTCACCAAGGTCATGACGGCACTTGTGCTGTGCTTGGTCGCATTCTCGCTCGCTAAGGTGACGGCATTGGCCGCAACTCAGTCCGGTGACTTCCGGAAAATCACCGATCCCGATACGTCCTCGTCGTGGCAGAGCCTGTTCGACATTCAGACGTCATCCGGGGCCGACCGCTCCTACAGCACGCAGGAGTCCGGTCGCATTTGGGTCGATAAGTCGGTATACGCGGATTCGTCCGCGTCGGAGTCCGCAGGCATTCCCGAGGTCTCCATGGTCGATGCCGACAACGACTTCATCGTGGGGCTCTCGATACTCTCCGCATCCTCGACAGTGCGCCACGAGTCCCCCTACTCACACGACGTCGTCTTCATCGTGAGCCTCAACTCGGCGATGGCGTCGCTGAACTACGATGGGCGGCCCTATGCAGCCCACATGGCGGAGGCGCTAAATGAATCGATCGCCCGTCTCATGGCAGAGAATGGCGAGGCGACGGGTAGCGACGCGAAGGCGCGCGTGGCGGTCATAGGGTACAGCGTAGACGTCACCGTCCTCATGCCGTTCGATTCGTACCAGCCCGATGAAAGCGGTGACTACGTGGTGTTTTCCAGCAACATGGAAGGAGGAGCCGGTCTTAAGCCTGTCGGCACCCCAGATACCCCTGGCTTGCAAACGAAGGGCGAGACGATGCGCGGCAGCGCATATCTGCAACGAGCCATTGCCGACGCCTCCGATATCCTGCAAGACGGGGCTTCTGAAGCCTCATCGGACAGCCCCCGCAAGCCCGAGCTCGTCATCATGGGCGCCTCCGTGCCCCTGATGGCGAATACCGACATCGCCGAACCACCCACCTATCTCAACGAGACGGCGATGGAAGACGGCTTCGTCGGCTCCATGCCCGCAAACCACAACGCCGTCGGCTTCGGGACCGATGCCGCCCTCGCCACGCTGCTCACCCTGCAACACGAGCGCGACTCTGTGGACAGGGCCTATGCCACGGCCAACGGCGAGACGTCGTCCGATGGCGGGCTCGATGTGTGGACCGTCGGCCTCGACACGTCGGGAATGGCAGCCTACGTGCTCCAGACCGCGAGCGGGCAGGCGTCCGCAGACGTCCTCGAAACGGTGGGGACCGCAAAGATCGATCTGACGGACAACATCGAGCTGGCCCGCGAGGCATATGCCCGAGCCGCCGAGGCGGGGGCTCCCGAAGTCGAGCTCGACCTCTACGGGACGGGCACCGGGGGCATCAAGAGCGAGACGCTGGCATTCCCGCACCCCATCGATGGCCTCCTCTCCGTAGACGACGGCTATGCTTTCGACGGTGCGAGCGAGTACTACCTTGCCACCGACGCCGGGGCGCTCTCCGGAGGCTTCAACGCAGCCGTCGACCGCATCCTGGGGATCCGATACAGCTCGCCTGTCAACGAGGGAGAAGGGTCAGCCGCGGACTCCTCGGACCGGCTGAGGATCCAAGACGACATCGGCGACGCCATGAACGTGAAGAGGGTCGAGGGCATTCTCTACCAGGGAACCCTGCTCGACGGGTCCCTTGCGGCGCAAGCGATGTCGGCGAGCTTCGCCGACCCATGGGATGTAGAGTCCTACCATGAGGTGGACTGCATCATGGACTCGCTGAACACCCGTTACGATCTGGGCTGGGATGCCTACAACCTCCTGTACGACGCCTATCGCGACGGCCAGTTCGCCTATCGCGGGGCAAAGGACTACTCCAACTACGTCTCGTGGTTCACCGACTCCTCCCACGCCATGGTGAAGACCGGTTCCGCCGGCTATACATTCGCCTCAAACGAGGTCATCGCAGCGGCGGAAAGCGGAAACTGGCGCGACAGCGCCTCGGATGCCGCCAAGAAAAGCATCGAGCAGGCGGTTTCCGCAGGGGCGACCGCGGTGTGCCAAACGTATTTCTACATCGGCAACATTGAGGACCAGTATACCGGGGACGACGTCCCCCTCTACGATTTCGTGGTGATGGTAGAGACGGATCTCGAGACCGGCAGCCAGCAGGTTCTGCTCACCATCCCCGCCGACAGCATCCCGGCGCGCAAAGCCTACGTCACCGAACACCTCGACGGCAGCGCCACCATGACGCTCGATCCCGATACCGAGTCCACCGTCCCGTTGCGTCTCGTCTACGAGGTTGGCCCGCGCGAGGGTGCGATCAAGATCGCCGAGCGCATGGCGGCGGGCGAGGAGGTGCCTTCCGACGAGATCGAAGACGTCCTTGGATCCGGGATAGCACGGGGCGCCTCGGGGCAGTACCTCCTCTATACGAACGGGTTCTCGGGGGCCGGCCCCTCCGCTACAGCGGACACGGTCATGTCCGCTGTCACCGCCACGACAAACTCCTATTACTCCTTCACGCGGGACACCCCCCTCTACATCCTGAGAACCGGGGAGAGCGTGGCGCCGGACGAGTCGCCCGACGAAAGCCAGATCGAGCCCCTGACGACCGAGCCCCGAGCAGGAGAGACCTACTATTACCTCGACACGTACTACCGAGCGGAGGGACTGGACTTTGGATCGGAAGTCCCCGCCGAGGCAGTGACCTCAGTTGAACCCTATACGGTGCCCCAAGATTCCTCGGGCGGTGACGAGGACTACGTCACGTCGAGCGACGGACAGTACGCCGTGCGCGCCGGCACCCCAAAATACCTGGTGTCATCCATGCTCGCAGATTATTCAAAGAGCCCCAACACCACCGCATCCGCATCCTATGTGAAGCAGATCGAGGTGAGCGACTACTCGAGCCTCGGCCGATCCCTCATCTCCGCGCGTCTGGGCAACAACGGCGTGTTCGCCATCTTCCCCGCCCGGAAGACGGGGTCCATCACCGTCGAGAAGCACCTGCAGTCGCAAGACGACAACCCTCTGCTCGAATCCGATTACGAGCGCTCCTTCGATTTTGAGGTGGCGCTCTCGGACAAATCGGGACAAGCCCTCAGCGGCACCGTTCCGCTCGCGCGGGACGGAAAGCCGGGCGAGCTGATCGCGCTCGAAGACGGCGGTATCGCCCGATTCAGCCTGAGGGACGGGCAATCGGCGACGCTTGAGGGCCTACCCGAGGGAACCCGCTACGTCGTCACCGAAGCCGCCGACGGGGGATTCGGGGCGTCGTTCACGATTGAAGATAACGGCGAGCAGGTCGCATCGGGCAACGGCTCGGATACCGGCGAGCAGACCTTGCCCGAAGGCTCTTCCACCATCTCGTTCACGAACACCAAGCAGGGCGGATCCCTTGTGATATCGAAGCGCGTGGCCGGAAACGCCGCCGACCCGTCCGAGTCGTTCTCCTTCAGGATCGATCTCACCGATCACGATGGCGCCCCGCTAACGGGGAGTTTCGCCTACGGCCTCTTCGAGGGAACCGACCCCACGGATTGGGATGCCTGGTCGCTGGGTACCGCCACCGTGGACGAGGACGGCGTCCTCGCCCTCGAGAACGGAGCCCCCGCCCTTGCCGACGGGCAGTCCATCGCAATCTGCGGGCTGCCGGTTGGATCGGGATACGCCGTTTCTGAAGCCGAGGGAACCGGGTACACCTCATCGGTGAGCAAAACGGTCACCGATGGGGACGGACAGGAATCCTCCTCAGACGCTCGCGGCACGATCGCGAAAAACGGCCAGGTCGACGCACTGACCTTCACCAACGAGAAATGGGCATATGGCTCGCTCCGGCTGACAAAACGAGCATACGGAGCGGACGAGGGGACGGCGTTCGGCTTCTCCGTCATCTTGCAGGATCCCCAAGGCAGACCCCTCTCGGGCACGTACACGGTCACCTTGAGCGACGGGACGGATTCGAGCTCCTCGGAGCAACGAGTCGACGATACGGGCACCCTCGGCATCTCGCTCACCGACGGGCAGAGCGCCGAGGTCGAGGGAATCCCGCAGGGCACGCGCTATAGGATCGAAGAGCTCGACGGCAAAAACGAGTACCTGGTGCTCGCACAGGGCGCAGAGGGAATCGTCGGCGAGAAGGTCGCGCAGGCCAGCTTCACCAACGTAAGGCAGACAGGCGCCCTCGGCATCATCAACGCCATCGGGGGCAACGCGGGCGACCAGCAGACCTCCTGCAGCTATGAGCTCACCGTCGAAGGCATCTTCACGGACGGGACGTCGACGCAGCAAACGGTCCAGGCGTACCGGTACGACTCCTCCGGCGGGCGCGCTCCGTTAAGCGTCACCTTTGAGCGCGTCTCCGGGACGACCGCCGGGACCGCCGTCATCGACGGGCTGAAGGGGGGCGAGGGTGTCCTCATCGACCAGCTTCCAGCGTCGGCCCCCTTCACCGTAACCGAGCTCAATGCAGACGACCTTGCCGCGGATGGCTACGCCGTGTCATCAGGCATCGGCTCCGCCCTCCAGGAGGGGCAAGCGTCCGTCTCGGGAAGCCTCGATCCCGACGCGGTCACGACGGCGAGCTTTCTCAACGTCAAGAACGAGTACGGAGCGCTTTCCGTGGTCAAGCGGATATCGGGCAACGCGGCGCTGGACGAAGCCGAGCAGGGGCGCAGTTTCACGTTCGCGGTGCAGGCATCCGATCGGAAGGGCGAACCCCTGTCGGGAAGCTTTGAAGCTACCACGGGCACGGGGGAACGAACCACGGTCCTCTTTGAAAACGGAACTGCCACGTTCAGTCTGCCCGCCCCCAAATCGGCCGAGGAAGACTCCGTCTTGACGATAACCGGAATCCCTGCGAACAGCAGCTACCAGGTGACCGAGCAAGATATGTCGGCTTCGGGCTATAGGAGCTCGTCGGCAGGAGACGAGGGCGTCATCGGAAACGACCCCGACGCTCCGAGCACCGCCCGGTTCACCAACGAGAAAGAATACGCTCCGCTCTCGATGCCCATCGGGGGACTCGAGGTGCTCAAGGGCAAATCGTCCGAGGCGGGCGCCTTCGCCTTCCAGCTTTTCGAGGAAGACGGCGTCACGCCGGCGCTCGATGCCGATGGCAGCGCGATCGTCTCGACCAGCCGCGCGTCAGGAACGGGCGTCCCGGTGAGCTTTATCCTAAACGGCCTCGAGATCGATGAACCCGGAGAGCACCGCTACGTTGTCAGGGAAACCGTCCCCGAAGGAGGCGAGCCGCTCGCGGGGGTAACGTACGATGAGACCGCCTTCACGGTGCATATCGCGGTCAAGGCGAGCGCAACCGGCAAGCTTTACCTCAAGTCGCTTTCCTACAGCGTGGACGCCGAGCCTGTCTTCGGGGTCAGCTTTGTCAACGAATATCGCTCGGCAACGGGGTCGTTCACGCTCCGTGCGCGCAAGGAGCTCTTGGGTGCCGCCCTCGCCGATGCGGAATTCGCCTTCTCGGCACAGGAAGTCGACCCCGTCACGCTGGAGCCCATCTCCGCTCCGATCGTCGCACGCAACGCCTCAGACGGAACCGTCACCTTCCCGTCCCTGAGCGCCGCCGCCCCACAGGGAAGCAATGTCACCCGGGCATTCGTGATAAGCGAGAACCTGCCCCCGTCCGCGACCTCCGAGAACGGCTACACGGCCGCGGGAACGACCTACGATACCGTCCAATACCTCGTGACGGTAACGGGTGAAAGCCAAAGCGGCTCATCGGATCTCGCCTTCAGCTCGACGGTCTCGCGCCGGATCTTGGACGCATCCGATTCCTTCGGCCCATGGCAGACGCTCGAAGGGACGGACGCCCTGTCGGCCGGAAAGACGGCGCCCGCCTTCACGAACTCCCACGCGACCTCCCCTACCTCCACGTCCATCGTGGGCCACATCAGCTATCGGGACGAGACGGGCACTCATCCCCTTGAGGACGGGATGTTCCGATTTGCCCTGGAGGCGGTGGGCGAAAACAGCGAATCCGCACCGCTCCCAGAGCAGGCGACCGTTGCAAACGTCGGAAATTCGTTCTCGCTCGGACCCATCGATATCGCCTACGACAGCGACCTGGTGGGAAAGACGTTTACCTATGAGGTGCACCAGGTGATACCCGATTCGGCGCGTTACAGCGAGGATGGACGAGAGGCGACGCTCGATGGGATGACCTACGATGCGCGCGTGCAGACGGTCTCGATCGAGATCGTGTCGAGAACCGCCGATGACGGATCGCGGTTCCTGGAGGCAGTCATCACCTATCCGGAGGTCGACGGCGCCAAAGCCGGCTTCCTCGAGTTCCGCAACGCATACGCCGCCAAAGCGGAGCCACCTGCACCGGAAGGCGGAGGCAACGGCACTCAGCAGGAAACCGAAACCGGGCAGGAGACCGACGGCCTCGTGAACACGGGCGATATCGCATCGCCGCGCACGCTGGCAACCGTGGCCGTCGTCGCCGCCCTTATGGTCGCGATCCCCCTCATCCTAAACCTGAGGACACGTCGGAAATAGAAATCGGGGGCGCTGGAACAGGGTTCATCCAGTTCCAGCGCCCCTTGTTGCGCGAAAATGCAGGCGCAATAGGCCACGGCAGGATCCTTTATATCGCCGCCGCCCCCGGACCGCCCTCGCATGACCGAGGAAGCGCGCCGCGTTAAGATTCACCTGGCATTTCACCATAGAGGGCGGGGGCGCCGCCTTGACGCCCCCGCCCTCTTGCCACCTATCTTCGCTCCTATTGTCCGCGCACCCGCGAAGCGAGGAGAACCGCAGCGAACCCGACCGCTGCAACCGCGATGACGAGCATCGCCCCCGCGCGATCGCCCGTTACCGGAAGACAAGAGGAATTCGACTTTCCAGAATTCAGCTTCTCGGGAGCAGGTTTATCGGAGACGGGCTTCTCGGGATCGGGGTTCTCGGGAGCCGGATTATCGGAACCCGAGCCTTCGGATCCGGGATCGGGGCTCTCGGGAGACTCCTCGGCGACCGTCGCCGTTATCGTGGTATCTCCGCGAACCGCGATCGTTTGCCCGGCCTTCGAGGCATCCCCGTCCTCCCACTCAGGAGCCGTTCCCTCCGCTTCGTATGCGACAAAACGATAGGGATCGTCCACCTCGGTCCCGATCTCCACTTGAGCACTCTCGAGAACATGGGCAAGGGAGCTCACGCGCTCGCCGGTGGAGGGTTCAATGAGCCACGTATGAGCATGGTCGACGTCCTCGACCTTGACAGAATGGAAACTCATCTCGAAGACCGACGATCCGTCCTCGGACACCTCGAGCCGGGCGGCATCTGCGGTTTCATAACCCGATCCGAAGGAAACGGAATACGTACCCGCAGGCAGGTCCTTGGCAAACCGGTAATAACCGACATGACTCCCGTCGAGCCATTCCTCGGCGGGGTACTCGGTCCCGTCGGAGGCGGTAGCCGTGACCTCCTCAAGCCCCGTGACGGGATCGCCGTTGTCGGTGACGTGCAGCAGACTGCGCTCGGCGCGGATCACCACGCGCCGCGAAGCGCCCTCCAAGGCAAAGTCGTCGCTGATGTCAATCGAGTCGGTCCCGTAAGACCAGATGGACATGGTGAACTCATCGGGGATGGGGTAGGTCTCGGCGGTGAACAGCAACGTCGTCTCGGCCACCCCCAGGCTCCGCGCATAATCGCCCTGAAGATAGAGCAGGTGCGCCTGGACATAGAGGGCGAACTTGCGGATCCCCAAGGGGAGCTGCGGCAGGAGCTCGTTGATGGAGGGAGCATCCTCCGGAAGCGGGATGTGCAGGAGTACGGAAGAGACGTAGCCGACGAACGCCATAGCGGCCTTGACCTGCGGAGAAGGCGTGCTCGAGCTCGCTGCAAAGACATCGCTGAGCTCCGCCAGCGCAAACTTCGAGCGGTTGATGTTGCCGAGGGGAAGATTCGCGTAGGCGTACAGCAGGCAAGCGGACAGGCGGATGGCAAGATCCTGCTCCGAGTCGGAAATCAGATCCCCAATCGCCCGACATGTCCCCTCGGGATCGCCCACGATCCGCCGATCTTGCGTGCGCCTGCGATCCTGCCCTCGGCGCAGCGCGCCTGGACAAGCCGCTCCGTCACTCCCCAAGCGCCCGGCGTAAGGCGATAGCGCGCATTGCCAGGTCGCGGGGCAGCGAGTCGATCAGCCGGCATGGCCTTTCATGCCGAGGAGGCTCGAGCGTCCTCGGCTCTTGCCAGCCGCCTCCCTACCACCTCTTTTCCTCCCTCGAAGAATCATGTCGTCCCCCGCGCTCCTCGACCATCTTGGAAAACCATCCGACCATCGCGGGGTCCCTGTGATCGAAGAACGCGGAGGTAGCCGTGTCGAGCGCCGCGATTCGCTCCATCTCGTCCTCCGTCAACTCGAAACCGAAGACATCGAAGTTCTGTTCCATACGGTCGCGATGGACGGACTTCGGGAGTACGATCACACCGCGCTGCAGATTCCATCTGAGCATGACCTGGGCGGCGCTCCTTCCATGGGATTCACCGATCTCCATCAGGACCGGATTCTCGAAAAGACCCCCACGCCCTTCGCCAAAAGGTGCCCAAGCCTCGGGCCGAACGTCGTAGCGCGACTCCCACTCCATAAGCTCTACCTGCTGATTGAGCGGGTGCGTCTCCATCTGGTTGACCATAGGGGCAACATCGTTGAACTCGCAGAACTCGACCAGCCGATCGACGTAGAAGTTCGAGACACCGATCGAACGGACCCTTCCCTCCTCGTACAGCCGGACAAGGTCGCGCCACGCACCGTACACGTCCCCGAACGGCTGGTGGAGCAAGACGAGATCGAGGTAATCGGTACCCAGCTTACGCAGGGATCCCTCCACCGAGGCACGTGTGGAGCCCTCACCATAGTGCTCGATCCACACCTTCGTGGTCAGGAAGACGTCCGATCGGTCGACATCTGAGGCCGCGATCGCCGCCCCCACCTGCTCCTCGTTGAAATAGCTCTGCGCCGTGTCGATATGACGGTAGCCGATCTCCAGCGCCTCGTGCACGCAGCGCTCGCACTCCCCCGGCTCCACCTGATACACCCCATAGGCGAGCTGTGGAACCTCGACCCCATTCGCCAAGGTGACATACATCATCGTATCCTCCATGGATTCCTTCCCTTTCCTCTGGGACTGCGCTACGATGCTGTTATAACAACCGGTTGTTACTATCGGTCAAGCGGAAAATCGACGATTCCAGAGGAGCAGTATTGAATTCGGGCAAGAATCTCTTCACCATGATGCATGTATGCCGCGAACTGGGGTTGACGTATCAGGCACTGAAGTTCTACTGCAACCAAGGGCTCGTGCCTAACGTGAAGAGGGATAAAAACAACCGTCGCGTATTTGACGAGCACGACATCGAATGGCTTCGCGGCCTCAGCTGCCTCAAGCGCTGCGGTATGAGCATCGAAGAGATGAAGGCGTATATGAACCTGTGCCTCGAAGGGCCGAAAAGCATCCCCGAGCGCAAGCTCATACTGGACGAAAAACGTAAAAGACTCGTAGAGAAAATGGTCGAGGTGCAGGAGAGCATAGACTACATCGACCGCAAGCAGGCCTATTACGATGCCGTCCTCTCGGGACGAGCCAAATATACCAGCAATCTGCTGCTAAAAAACGTGCCCGGCAGGAGCACGGCAGCGAGCTCGTAATCGAGTCTAGGCCGACGCCGTCTTGCCGAGCAAGGAACCATGGAGCATCCGCAGGCCTCACTCGCTTTGCCCTCACTGCATCAAGCGCCCTTGCTGTATCCCCGTTTACGGGATGAGGGGCGACGACAAAGAACAAGGTCCTGCCAAGCCTGCGTCGCCGGACTCGACGGTATCGCGTGGGCATAGGGTGTCGCACGGCAAGCTCCCCAGGATTTGGCCCGCGCGCTCCTCACGACAAGGACGCAGTCTGCAGCGCGGATACATCGACCCAAACTCCACGGGCTATCGCGCCCGAGACTGATAGGACTCGCCCCAGTCCCACATCGAATCCATTACGGGTCTCAGGCTCTGGCCCAGCTCCGTGAGGGAGTACTCGACGCGGGGCGGGATCTGCGGGTACTCCCTGCGCGAGACGAGGCCGTCGGCCTCGAGCTCCTTGAGGCTTCGCGAGAGCGTGCGGTCCGACACACCGCCCAGATAGCGGCGCATCTCGTTGAAACGGACGGGCTGGTACTCCATGAGGCAGTAGAGGATCGACATCTTGTGCTTGCCCCGAATGAGCGAGAGCGTGTAGCTGTAGCCCGTCTCCTCGAATGCGGCGCCCTCTATGCTGCGGCCCATGCGACCCTCCTTGTCCCATACGCTTTACCAAATGATAGCACCCGGCAACAATGCCGGTACTTAACAGAATGGCGGCACGGGCCGATAATCGAGGCGGCAAGGCAGGGCCCGATCGGGCCAACCGGTCGAAGGAGGAGAGAGCCATGAAGAAGAACCTCGGCGCAGCGGGCGAGCTGTTCCCCCAGTCGGTGTTCATCGTCGCGAGCTACGGAGAGGACGGGACGCCCAACGCCATGAACGTCGCCTGGGGCGGAGAGTGCGCCCGCACGCAGGTCGCCATCAACATCGGAGACCACAAGACGACCGACAACATCTTGGCGCGCGGGGCCTTCACCGTGGCCCCCGCCGACGCGGCCCACGTGGCGGAGGCGGACTACTTCGGCATCGCGACCGGCCGCAAGGTGGACAAGGCGGCGGGATCGGGCCTCACCTTTGCCCGCTCGGAGTTCGTCGACGCGCCCGTCATCGAGGAGTTCCCGCTCACCATGGAGTGCCGTGTGGTGGACGTGCAGGACTGGGCGGGCGAGAAGCGCTTTGTCGACGAGATCGTCAACACCCGCGTCGACGAGTCGGTGCTCGACGAGGAGGGCCGCGTCGACTTCTCGAAGATGCGCCCGATCGTGTACGACTCGACGCACCGCGTCTACCGGGTTGTCGGCGAGGAGGTCGGCGGCGCCTGGAACGCGGGAAAGGCGTTGATGTAGGCCGCACACGACTCGACGAGGCCGCCCGGGC
>OLNN01001295.1_pt1 | contig 21195 bp, 30 predicted proteins | sample 1672141 | NCBI WGS metagenome assembly OLNN01 (sample SAMEA3136652, study PRJEB25190) | human gut metagenome | biome: human gut; feature: human-associated habitat; material: faeces | place: Austria | collected 2013 | reverse complement strand
TGCTCCTGGATAAATTTTTGCTAAAAACGTGTCCACTTACTTGACTATAGTCCAAGGATACACACCCGGTCGCAAAGGGCTTCCGCCTCTTCCATGTAATGGGTGGTAAGAAAGATTGTAAGCCCCTGCTCCTTCAGCTGCTTCAGGGTCCGCCATACCTCACGCCTGGCCACCACATCCAATCCGGTGGTCAGCTCGTCCAGAAAGACGATCTCCGGGCTGCCGATCAGCGCCAGAACAACCGAGAGCTTCTGCCGCTCCCCGCCGGAGAGCTTGGACACGAAGCGCTTTCTGAGTGTGCTGAGGCCGAATTGCGCCAGCAGCCGCGGATAGTCTGCCGGGGCAGCGTACAAAGAGGCGTACTCAATACACGCCTCTTCCACGGTGATGTTGGGCTGATATTGGGTGTGCTGAAGCTGGACCCCGACCTGCTCAAACACCTGCTTTCTGTTTTTGGCGGCGTCCATTCCCAGAATCTTCGCGGAGCCTCCATCCGGTGCTTTCAATCCCAAAATCAAATCGATGGTGGTGCTTTTGCCTGCGCCGTTGTGCCCCAGCATGGCAAAGACCTCGCCCTTCCGCACATCGAAGGTCAGATCGTCCACAACTCTGCGGCCTGAAAACGATTTTGTCAGGTTTCTCACGCTGACAGCCGGTTCGTTCATTATAAAAATCCTCCTTGCTTTTCTTTGCAAGGAGGATTGTAGCATCTCCCCTTAAGGGGAGAGTCAAGTGGTATTTCTGCTGTTTTGCGGGATTACCCTGGCATACACCTTGACAATGGTTTCCTCTTTCCAGCCGAGATGCTCATAGAACGCCTGGGCAGCTGTATTGTCACACAGCACAAACAGGGCTTCTTTTTTGATGCCCGCGTTCATCAGCTCGCGCTCCACTCTGGTGAGCAGCTGTCTTGCGATTCCGTTCCGGCGATATTCCGCACTTACGACCAAATGATTCAGGTAGCCTCTTCTTCCATCGTGACCGCACATGACAGCACCTACTATTTCCGAACCGCAGACGGCCACAAAGCTTAACTTTGGATTTCTCTGCAAATAGCTGCAAATCGCATCGTAAGTTTCCTCTCCATTGCTGTGCAGGTGCACGCCGTCAATGGTCTTCCAAAACAACAGGACGGCGTTAATATCCCGTTCCTGCATGACTCTGTATTCGATCCCGCCCATATCAATCCCTTCTCTCTTTCTGATCTGCCGTCCCGGAGAGATGAATCATCAGCTCCTCAACAGAAGCGGCGCCTGCCAGCGCGCAGAGCACCCAACTGTACGCTGCGCCGGAGGAAACCGCAAGCAGGTGCGGCAGAAGGAAAACTGCCCCGCCAGTCAGCTTATTCAGCCAGGTGTGCAGCGACGCGAATTGGCGGTATTTGATGGCTGCCACGCAATACGAGCTCAGGCGAAGCAGGAGAATCCCGGCCACCGCATACCAAATCTGTACCGGCAGCACCGCCAGCAGGATGGGAAAGAGCCGCACCAGCACCACTGCAAAGAACAGCAAATCTGCGATACTGTCCAGCTTTGCGCCGAAATCGCTGGCTGATTTTGTTCTCCGCGCAATCCATCCGTCCAATGCGTCGGTCAGCCCTGTGAGGGTATAGACGACGAAGAAGCCGGCCGAAAGCGGGCGTAAAAACGCAAGCAGTATGGTTCCTGCCATGCGAAGCATTGTAATGACATCTGCGGTATTCAGTTTGTGCCTGGCGATCAGATTCTTCTTCATAGCGTCACCCTGTGTACACGTTTTGGTTTTGGCCTTAACCTACATTAACCCGCCGGAAGCAGGGCAACCTGCTCAGGCTGTTTGCGTGCCAATCGGTCTTTGGGTTACGGTAGGTTACGGTCAGATCATAAACTTTTCAAAAATAGAAAAGAAAATTGATTGAAAAAAATTTTTGGTTTCAGCCGTACCCCGCCGTAACCCACCGAAACGGGAATTACTGTCTTCTGACGGGATAGCAGACCTCGGTGACAAACTCGTCGGGATTGGAGGTCTCATGGGGACTGACGTGATAGATATTAAAGGCAGGGCCGTCCAACTCATAGCCATTGTCTGTGACCCAGCCTGCGACGGCGGCCATAATATCCCCCATCTGGTCGTAGGAGCCGCGGCAGGTCGCGGAGGCGACGGTGACCTCCGGCAGGGTTTTGAATCGGACGTGCTCGGTGTCTGGGTAGCGGCCCTTTACGGTCTTCTGGGCCTCCACATCCACGTCGGACTCCTTGAACTCCTGATCGTAGAACACGACGCTGCAATAGCAGGGGTCGTCCGGGATCAGATGCAGTGGAGCGGTCTCGCTGACCAGCACGCTCCAGAGCATCCCATCCATCTCGTAGGCGGGGATGTGCATGCGGACTGTGGCGGCATAGCGCTCCGGGAAGGTTTTCAATGTGACATCATACTGCATGGTTTCGTCATCCTTTCTCAGCCGTTCCAGGGCTGTGTCCAGAAGCCGTAACCGGTACGCCACCTGCCGGGATTGCTCCAGAAGCTCTGCCTGCTTCCGCCGCAGGTAACGCTCTACCCGCTCCTTTTCCCCATAGCATTCCAGCATTTCACCGATGGCCGCCAGCCCAAAGCCCATGTCCTTCAGGGCGTTGATCCTGCCGGCGATGGGGAGCTGGTTCTCGTTGTAGTAGCGATAGCCGGACTCCGGGTCGATTTTGACCGGCCGCAGCAGACCAATCTCGTCGTAATGGCGCAGCATACGAATACTGACTCTGGACAGTTTTGAAAAATCTCCGATTTTTAACATTGCGTTCCTCCAGATCTGTCGGATTTTGAGCTCACCATTATTGTAGGGTCTGCCACTGTGGGAGAGTCAAGAGGGAATTTTCAGCCCGGCGCTACACGTCCCGTCGCTCCAGCTGCCGGACGGAGCGCATGGGGTACAGCATGAGGGCGATCAGCGCCAGCAGTACGCCGGCCACCGTAATCACCAGGCCAGACCCCCGGCCTACGCCGATCTGGAGCCGGCTGCCCACGCCATCCGCCAGGACGCCGGCAGCGCTGTAGGCAACCACATACCCGATCTGGCTCAGAAAGCCAATCAGTCCCCAGGCGCGTCCCTGCAGCTCCTCGGCAATGTTGGTCCGCACCAGGTAGTCCAGGCTGTTGTTGGCAAAGGGCAGCATGACAAAAAAGGCGAAGCCGGATACGCAGATGAAGATCAGGTTTTCCCGGAGTCCGAATGCCGCCATGGCTGCGCCGGCCATCATCAGAGAAAGGGACAGGGTTTTTACATAGCCTTTGCGGATGCCCCGAATGCCTAGGAACAGGCTGGAGACCAGCATGCCGCTGGCGCAGATGGTCTCGCAGATTCCCAATGTGGCGCTGTCCGAAAAGGCCAGGATCATCGGCTCGGCCAGAATCTGAAAGGCACCCATGAAGCAGGTCATGACGGAGGATACCAGAATCAGCAGAAGCACGCCTCTTTTTTCCGTAACCGCCTGCCAACCCTCTTTCAGCAGTGTGAAAAACGCTTCTTTGTGCTCTGTCGCCTTCGATGCAAGTCCATGCCGCACCACGCCGGTGCAGGTCACCGTCAAAAAGAAGGTGCCCATGTCCAACACCAGCAGCAGCCGGATATCCCAGACGCTCAGCAGCAGTCCCGCAAGAAGTGGCGAAATCAGATACCTTGCGCTGCCCGCCAGACTGACCAGGCCACTGGCCCGGGAGTAGTCCTCCTGCTCCAGCAGGTCCGACACGGTCGCCCGATAGGCCGGCTCCAGCAGGGAGGAAAAAACAGAGCTGACCGTCACGCCGACGCAGATCTGCGCCAGGCTCGCGCCGCCGGTCTGCATGCAGAAAAAGAGGTAGAGGATTCCCAGCGCCGAGCAGCCATCCCCCACCATCATCAGCATCCGCCGGTCATACCGGTCCGCCAGGACGCCCGCCGGGACGCTCAAAAGCAGTGTGGGCAGAAACGCCAGCAGGCTCACCAGCGCCATATCTGCGGCGCTGCCCGTCTGCCGGAACACCCAGACGCCCAGACCAAAGCTGGTCAGTCCGCTTCCGACGGAGGATACCAGCTCCCCGAACCAAAGCAGCAGGAATTTTTGAAAGCTCTTTCCCATGGTATCCCTCGTTTTCATCAGTACTCCGGCTGGCGGGGGATGATGACAGCGGCGATGATGTAGGCCAGAAAGCCGCTGCCGCCCAGGGCACCGAACAGCACCCAGCCAAGCCGCACCAGCGTGGGGTCGATGCCGAAGTACTCAGCAATGCCGCCGCAGACGCCGTCTACCATCTTGTTGTCGTTGGATTTATACAGTCTCTTGTTCATTTCATATCCCTCCGTATGGTTCAGTACGTAATCGGCGTCCGGAACAGTGCGCTCAGGACGCAGTCTGTGACAAACAGCGCCGCCAGAATCAGACTGCCTGTGTGAAGGGTGGGTTCCGGTATCCTGCGGAACAGCTTCTCGCATATCGGCTCCAGCAGGTAGTGGAACGCCAATCCCATAAAGCCGAAGCATACCACACTCCGGAAGCAGATGATCCCGTCCAGGTTCAGGAACAGCCCGCGGTAGTCCCATAGCCTCAGCCCGAAAACATGAATCCCAACGTAGCCAATGCTGTACTCCACCACGCCGGTCACCGCAACACAGAGCAGAAACAGCACTGCCGGATGTTCCTTCATCGGCTTCAGGGCATAGATGCCCAGGGCTCCGATTCCATAGATCGGCAGCCAGGGCCCATACAGGACGCCCCGGTTTTGCAGCATCCCTTCCGCGATCCAGTAGAATATCTCCTCGTAGACCCAGCCCACCAGACAGCCGGTGAGGAAGATCAGGAAAAGATAAAACAGTCTGTCAACAGCAATCTTATGCTGGTAAGTGATTGCACAGCTTTCCATTTTGCGCTCATACTCCTTCCACGTTCCATGGGGGTTGCTCCCTTTACACGCCTATCGTACCGGAAAATCCCGCTGGCCGATAGGCGCATTTTGCAGAAGAATGTGTCGGTTTTATAGCTTCCTTCCATAGAAACGAGTGTGAAAAAAGCAGAGCGTGAACACCATTTCTGATGTCACGCTCTGTGTGTGCGCCGGTAAGGAAGATGCCCTCCTGAGCAGCGTATCGATTCGACAAACAGGAATTTGTCTCATTTATTTTTCTTTACAAAACACTCCAACTAATGCACCTACCATATCGTTGGGGGACACAATCTGCTGTAGTTCCCATCCTTCAGCAACATACTTGTTTATCATTTCTTGAGCCTGTTCCAAATCTTTCTCACGAGACATTTTGATGCCTTTGTTTAAATAAACCAGTTTATATTCTTTCATTTTATAATACCTCCACAATTTCCAGATAAGCACTCTGGGCAAAGTTTCAGCGCCTTTCATCTGCCTCCAGGAAATCCCGCCGGTACTGGGAGGGCGTAATGCCCTCCGATTTTTTGAATGCCTTCGTAAACACCCGGTAGTCCCGATAGCCCGACTGTTCCGCCACCTCGGCGATGGAGAGAGAGGTGGCCAGCAGCAGCTTCTTCGCCTTCTCCATGCGGATATTGGTCAGGTAGGCCAGGAAATTCACGCCGATCTCGCTCTTAAACAGCTGGCTGATATACTGGGGGTTCAAATGGAACTGCTCCGCCAGAACCGACAGACTGATCTCCTCCGCAAGATGCTCCTGGAGATACCTTGTAATGCCGGTGATGGTCCGTTCCTCCTGCTTTTCAGGCTCCGCCGCATCCGATACCCGCTGCTCAAACAGGGAGATCTTCAGATTGTCGATGCAGGTGCCAAACTCCTCGTAGTTCACCGGCTTGAGAATGTAGTCCGTGATCTGGAGCCGCAGGGCCTCCCGGCAGTAGGAAAAGTCGTCGTAGCCGGATACGATGACAAAGGCGGTATTGGGATGCTTCATTCGGCTGAGTTGGATGACCTTCAGGCCGTTCATAATGGGGATGTTGATATCCATGATGACGATATCCGGATGCAGGGTATCGATCTGGGTCAGCGCCTCCATGCCGTCGGCAGCCTCGCCCACCACCTCGCAGTCGTGGGCTTCCCAGTCAAAGAGCCGCTTAAACCCCTCCCGGATCATGATTTCATCGTCCACCAAAAGCACACGTAAATTTTTCATTGTACATCCTCCTTCATGGGCAGCAGCAAATGTGCCGTTACACCGCCTGTAGGGTTTTCCGTGTAGGAAAGGCCATATTCCCGGCCGCAGAGCAGCTTAATCCGCTTCTGCACATTCAGAATGCCGATACTGTTGCCCTCCAGCTTAGCCGGCTGTTTGGAATAAGTCAGAAGCATCTGGTCGATGGCGGGTTTCTTCCCTTCCGCAAAGCCGCTGCCGGTATCACTAACCAGGATCTCCATCCGGTGATCCGGTGTTTTCCGGGCCGAGATACGCACCTGGCCCCGGTAGCCCTTGTTTTTCAGGCCGTGGAGGAGACTGTTTTCCACAATGGGCTGTAGAATAAAATTGGGTACCTGCATACCGCCCAGCTCGGGGTCAATGTCATATTCGCACTGCAGCTCGGGATAGCGATAGCACATCAGCTCCATGTAGGCCTCCAGCAGCTCCAGCTCGTCGTCCAGCGCCACCATGGGCCGGTCCACCTTTACGCTGAGCCGGAAAAAGTCCACCAGACGCATGAGCAGATCGGCGACCTTTTTGTCTCCGTTGAGCTGTGCCTGAATGCGGATGGTGTCCAGCGTGTTGTAGAGGAAGTGGGGGTTGACCTGACTCTTCAGGTACAGCATGGACATCTTCTGTTCCGTCAGCTCGGCCCGAAGGATATCGGGATTTTCCAACGTCAGATAGAAGGACAGCGTCATCAGTGTAATGCCCATGCCGCTGATGAGCCACGTGTGGTTCAGCCCCTGCATGACACAGACAGTCACCTCAATGAGCAGCGCCGCGCCGATGGCAAGCTTCTTTTTCCGATCAATTTGCCTCCAGTTTACAGCCAAAAGTCCGGCGCACAGCAGCAGATAGAAGGCGACGCCCCAATAGGGTACCAGCATATACAGCCCGGAGGAGTAATTTCCCTCCGGGGTCACCGTATAGGAGATCGGCAGCAGGAAGTTGCCCAGCTCCGCCACAGCCAGAAAGATTCTGGCAGGCCAGTCCAGCCGCCGGGGCTTTCCGGTCTCCTCCTCCACCAGAATGGCGATATACTGATAAAACAAATAGATCACCAGCACCATGCTGCCCAGAAACAGCCTGTGAACCGCATCGTTCAAAAACCGCGGTACCGCCTCCAAATGATGCACCGTGTAGACAGTGACGCCGTCCAGCGCCAGATGGATCAGCACCACGATCAGCAGGACAGAAAACGTCCTGTGCAGCGGCGTGCTCTTTCGCCCGGCGGAAAAATAGACACAGGCTACAAAAGCCAGAACTATGAAAAGCGCAATCTCCATTCGCAGCATACCGTTTCCCCCTTTGTGATTATTATAGAGATTCCCATCGGAAAGAGATAGGTCGATAACCTATCCGATTGTGTCAATTCTATAGATTCTCCTGGATGATTGTATCAGGAAAACCGGGTCCTTGCAGCACTATCCGCGTTTTTCGCAGAAAAAATGAGAGGCTGGATATTACCAGTCTCTCATCTAGTCTCAATGAAGATTGCCAGGCAACGTGCGAAGAGACCATCTGATTCTGATCAGTGGCTGCACTGGTCCGTGACAATAGACGGTTTCGCCTTGTTATCCGAACATGACGCATTCTCAACAGCAGCTACTTCATCATATGGAAAGCGCCCCTTCAGGAGATAAATGCCCAGGACAGCATTAAATACAACCGCCGAAAAGGTGCTAAATCTTTCAAACAGACCAAATACCGCTTTGGGTAACAATGCTGTGCCGATTGGCCCTATCATCATAGCCACAAGACAAATCATTGCCCAGATTCTCAGGGACTTCATTTGTTCCGTTCCGGCTCCGATTGCCACCAATATCAACGACGCCAATGATAATACTACAACCACAACGGTCACACCAAGATGCATCACATTCTGCGGATTGGAAGCAGGTGCACCACTTACCCACGGGAAAAGATCATATCCAACACCGCATACCCACTCCATGACAGCAAAAGAATAGATTCCCAGCTTCATCACTTTCGATTTGCAGCCGGCCACGCCTACGCAAACTGCCATGATAGAAACCAATCCGCATGGGCCAAATAGTGCATTTAGCTGACTTGCAAGCGCTTTGGATGGTGCTCCCTCCGCAGACAGATCACTGACTGCCATGCTCATCCAATCATACCCCGGGTATGCAAGCGGAGAAAAGACCACCATCGCTGTATAAGACAGCAAGCTGATCATCCCCAATATGCCAAGCATTCTTAATCTTTTTTCCATCAAATTCATCACACCCTCCTGGTAAATTTAGCATTCAGAACATTCCCTTGTTGTACTTCTTTTGTACTGCAACAATAAAGCTCATTCCAATACCGACGCCTATCAGAAGTACCGCAACTGTTGAAACGGAGAGAATGCGGGAAGATGAACAGCCCTCCCAACAGCCGTTTTATCTATGTACCCCTTCAAATTTCAGTTTTCTGTTTTCCACTTTCATCAGTCCTGGCATCTTTGCGTCGCCCCAGATAGCGGAACACCCGATGATGATACGCCAGATAATCCGTGCCAAATGCGGCGGTCAGATAGCGTTCCTCCTGCAGAATCTGCAGATGCAGCATTACGATTGCAAAAACAGTGAACATCCCTGTCAGTAAGTTGCAGTACATGAGCAGCACGCCGATATACTGCAAGTCAAAGCCCAGGAATGCCGGATTGCGGCTGTAAGCATAAATACCGTCAGTTACGAGTTCTGTTCTGTCTTTGTCCGGGATACCGGCCCGCCAGCTATCCTTCATGCAGAGAACGGAGAGCAAAAAGATCAGATCACCGATCACACCGACGCAGAACCCGGTAAAGCGGGCGCTTACAGGCAGATGACTCCAGCCAAATCCGATGGACAGCAGCTGCGCGGGGATGATTCCAACAGTGGCAATTCCCATCAGCGTTTCCACTGTGTGGGGCTGCGCGTCTTTTCTGCGTCCGAACTGCATGGTCTGGATGCCGCGGCGTTTCTGTCTCCACTGTTTGATCAGATAAACTCCGTAAAACACCGTCAAAACCAACAGTGCCAGCAGGCAGTAGGGTAAGGATGCTTCCAAGGGTAGCTTCATAACTGCCCCTCCATTTACAAAATACCTGTGATCATCATGTTCGAAACAAGTTCAGCCGCTTCGTACTCGTTTTCTTCGGGCCCACAAATCGGCACCCAGATGCCGCACTCGTAGTCAGGGCTATTCATATCGCCGGGGGAGTAGACTTCCAGCATGACGTTGCCGTTGCCCCGGTATTTCTGCCCCTCGCCCGGGTACCACTCCTGCCAGACTTGGGTGTTCAAATTCTGAAGGGAGCCGGGCAGAGGACCTTTGGCGGAAAACATCGCCCAGTCGCTCTCCGGGAAGGTGTAGAGCTTCAGGCCCTCCGGCAACTGACCGCCCTGATACAGTCCGGCGATCCAGTATTCGAAGGATCCTTCCTTCTCATCGCAGATGGCAAACAGGCCCACGCCGTTTTCCAGAATGGCCGCTTCCACCGCCGTTTCCGGCTTCATCGTCTGCCAGAGCCGCGCATACTTCTGTGCGTACTCCCTGTCCCAGAACTCAGGGCACTTCTGATAACCCTCTTCCGGACGGATGGAGGTGGAAAAGCCAATGAAGGTCATGGCCGGTTTGTGTTCATATGCAATGTTCATTTGTGTGCCTCCTTTTTTATTTGGCGTTGTAAACTCTTTGTGTGGATGCAGGCAAACTGGAATTTGCCAGTTTTAAAATACTTACATAACTTCACTGAGTTGATCGACTGTGCAGCCCTTGCTTGCATAATACGCAAGCATCTCATTGAGTTTCTTTTTATTATAACTGGTGATACAGTCAGACAAAACATGAACGGTATAACCGACTTTGGTCATGTTGTAGCAGGTAGATTTGATGCAAGCCGTGGCATCTGCTCCGGCAATAAAAAACTCGGTGATGTTGCGTGCCTGGATAAAGGCGGCAAATTCTTCACTTGTTAAAGCATTGCTCTTTGTCTTGGTGAAAATGTGATCTGATACGATTTTCAGTTCCGGAACAAGTTCGGCACCGCGCGTACCAGGCTTAAATGTTCTCGTTCCAGCCGACAGATTGTTATGCCGAATGTAAACAACATCCATATTGTTTGCAACAGCCCAATCAATCGCTTGATTGGTAGTCTCAATGATCTCCTTGTAGTTTTTTGTAATGTCATTCTGAAGGTCGATCACGACCAAAGCTTTATTTTTCATCTCAAACTTCCCTTCCGCTTTTCCAGCCTTACAACACCGTATTTGTCGGCGTCCGCGGTCTCGTTCTTGTACTCATAGCCCATTTTTCGATAGAAGGATACTGCGGTCAGAGAGGAACCGACCTCGGTGCGCCAGGCCCGGCGGAAGTATTCATCCGCTTCCAGGGTTTCGACGATCTTCCTGCCCACACCTTTGCCCTGATCATCCGGCAGAACAAAGATTGAGGTCAGATAGCTTTCCTCAGTACTGCCCCAGCAGCCGGTAATTCCGCCGCAGCCGATGATGGGTTCCCCATCCATTGCCACATAAAAAATGGGCGTCCTTTGCTCTTTCAGCAATTACCTTCGGGGAATGGCGTCTGATACTTTCCTCGATAAACGCAGGCGAGTAATCCTTTCGGTTGCTGATTGCGAGGGTCGTGCAAATCACATCCGAAACCGCGAATTCATCGCCCTTGCGAAATCTGCGAAGTGTGACTGTCTCCATATTAGAACTCCTTTTGCGTTGCTTTCCTCTCCATTTGCTTTCCCCATTTCTGCTCACGTTTTCGCTTTATTTCTCCCTACAGGGATCTCAACTTGTTTCCTCCTCAAATTGAATATGAATGGTTCCTTTTGCGTGCCGCGCCTCCACAAGCACTGTATATACACCGTCTTCCGGAATGTTCCCCGTAAATTCCGTGGTTTCCTTCCCGTTTCCGCGATAAATCGCTGTCCCGTCTGGTGCTTTGATTTCCATATACAGAGAGCCCCTCACCGTTTCAAACCGAATTTGCAGGACATCGCCCTTGTGCAGCTCCAAAGTATGCAGATCGGTGCCGTTCATCCGCTCGATGTCCAACAAATAGGCGTCCGAATTTTTGATCCGGCTCCCTGTAAAGCCTTCCTGATTGTAACAGAACAGGAAGACGGCAAGAACCAGCAGAGGAAGCGCGATCAAAACTGCGTTCCTACTTTTCGTCATTGTCTTCGCCTCGAGTTTCCTTTTTGATACAGGTTCCGATGGCCAGACCGATCAGCATACCGAGGGAGATGCCGATGCCAGTATTGTTCCCAAGGGAGGTTCCGATTGCGGTTCCAAAGCACATCCCCATGCACATACCCTCTGTCCCGTAATCGCCTGTTTGTTCTTCCTTCTCTTTCTTGCTTGTGCCTCTTGCAATGAGCACCGCAAGAAGCAGGCCCACCGCGATCCACGGCAGTGCCGCCCGAAGAAAATCAAATACATTTTCCATAATCAGAAACGATCCTTCCTTATCGATACAGAAAGCCGCCCTTTTACTGGAGCGGCAAACCTTAGCTGTTCCATGGCCGCTTTTTCCCGTGCCAGCCGTTCTTCTCCCAATAACCATGATCCGGCTCCATGGGCGGGAAATGCTTGTGGGCAAGCCGCATCAGATAAAACCACTTTTTTGCCCGGTTGTTGCAGCCACGCTTGCCTGCATCTTTCCGGATCCGGCAGGCCAGCCGGTCTGTCTTTGTGTGGATGTTTTGGAGAATCCTGTCCGGAATCTCATCAACCTTCGTTGCCTGCACCCCAAAGCCCAGCTTATATACCTTGCGGATGCCCCACATTTCCAGACTGTCGGCCATATCCTGCACAGTGCTCTTCATACCGCCGCCTGCAGCGGTTGCGATGGCGACTGCCTGCTTTCGGCTCATTTCCGGCAGGGGCCTGTGAATCATCCACCAAGTCCCAAAATGATCCAGAAAGCTCATCATCGGGCCAGTAGCGTGATACACATACACCGGGCTTTCCAGAATCAGCAGGTCCGCATCCAGAATTGCCGTGACCAGCGGCTCCAGTTCTTTGTAATGCGGACAACGGCTCAGGTCGGTTTGAAAGCAGGTGTAGCAGCCAAGGCAAGACTTGTTAAAATCCCGCGGCAGGAAAAACTCGCGGAGCTCTCCACCCACCTTGTTCGCAAGTTCTCTTGCCAACATACAGGTATTTCCCTCATGGCTCTGGCCGTGAATAATGACAATTTTCATCAGAGCAACCCTCTCTCTGGTTCATTTCAGTTTTCGGACGCGTTTTTCAGCATTGTTCAGCGCTTTCCGTTCTAGTTTTTTCACACCATGTCAGCGGTTTACAGCTGGAAGCGTGGTGATGTAGTCGCCATGCCTGGGGCATCAGATACACTTGCATGGACAAATTTCATGCAACGGGTTTTCCATCAATGTTTCGCCAGCATGGCCGCGCCCGCACAGGCAAGGCCGATGCCAAGCAAGGTAACGGCAGTTTGCGGTTCCAGACTTCCCAGACAGGACAGCACTATAACGGCAACGCCCATGGCCAGGGTCACCGCTTTGAAAATGATAGAAATGGTCTCACGAATCGACTTCTTTTCCATATTTTTTCTCCTTGAATCATTGTGGATTTGAGTTTATTCCCAGCTTACATCCTATATTCTACAAGAGTGCGCCGACTGCATATAGGCACTTTTTGTATATGTATGTGTCCATTTTATAGATGCTTCGTTCGTTTCTTTACTCGCATGTACATGATTGCAGCTAATACCCAAGCGCAGAGGATCCGGTGGCTATTCAGTCTTTTGCAGCTTCATTCCACTCTACACCATTTTCGTCTGTCCAGACATCCGCTCCGTTATAGATGAAATGGCGTTCCATGCGATCCATATAGATGCCAGATGTAATGGTATAACAAATCTGTAACGGGTCCGCCTAAGAAATGTTATAATTTCTCTGTTAAGAAAGGCGTTTTTTATGCAACAGATTTCTAAAAGCACCCGTAATCAGGCTGTAACCGAGCATATCCGGGACGGACGTTACGGAGTCTAGCCGCAGAATATGGCGTATCCAAAGCCACCGTTTCCAACTGGGTACGCATGGAATGTGATGATGACTGGAAAGTCAGAATCGGACTCCAGATAACAACAAAAGAGACCACACAGCAGACATTGTAGCCTGTTGTATGGCCTTTTGCTTGTTGCCCCTGCCTGAAGAGTGTCAGTCAAAAATATCCTTCTTTTAGGTATCCCTAGGCTGAACCCTCTTTCGCGTGTCTCTCTTTTTGGGTTTCCCTTACAATTTCGCTGCAATGATACCGGTAAGTGCGCAAAAAGATTATTGTTCCTGATCCACGGAGATCAAATTGCTGTAATACTCCGTTTTTCCGGAGAGCACATCATCGTAAAACTGCTGTTTCCCATCGATATAGGCGATGCAGGCCTTTATGTTCTGGATGGATTCCAGTAAATCGTCTCGTTTCCGGGCGAGAATCACCTTTCGCTCCGGGATGGAGGACTCCCCTTCCAGACAGAGGGCGAGGTAGGTCTTGATCTCCGCAAGGCTCATGCCGCAGGCCTTTAAACAGGTCAGGCCTTCGATCCAGGCGAGATTGCGGTCGTCAAAGATGCGGTGGTTATTGCGATCCCGTTTTACATTGGGAACCAGGCCCTGATTACAGTAAAACTTTAACGTTTCGCAGGATAGGCCGGTTGCTGCACAGGCTTGTTTCATCGTGTACATAAAAAATTTCTCCTGAAAAGCGGTTTTTGGGGCTTGACCGGTAGCAACTACCGGGTGCTATGCTCTGATTATACGACGGAAACCGCTGAATTTGCAAGGAGGAATCATGCATGGAATATGTAACTTTATACAATGGCGTCAAGATGCCCATCCTGGGATATGGCGTGTATCAGGTGAAGCAGGATGAGTGTGAGCGCTGTGTACTGGATGTGCTCAGAGTGGGATATCGGGCCATTGACACCGCGCAGAGCTATTTTAATGAGGAACAGGTCGGCAGTGCGATTGTGAAGTCCGGTGTTCCGCGGGATGAAATTTTCCTGACTACAAAAGTCTGGATTGAACACTACGGATACGAGCAGGCCAAGGCGTCTGTGCTGGATTCCATGAAAAAGCTGCGGACGGATTATCTCGACCTGGTTCTGCTGCACCAGCCCTTTGCTGACTACTATGGCGCTTACCGTGCGCTGGAAGAGCTGTACGACGAGGGCAGGATCCGGGCCATTGGCATTTCCAACTTCTACGCGGACAGGATGGTGGATATCGCTTCCTTTGCCAGAATCAAGCCCATGGTCAATCAGGTGGAGACGCATCCGCTCAATCAGCAGGTGGAGGCCAAGCAGTGGATGGAGCGGTACGGCGTTCAGATCGAGGCGTGGGCGCCCTTTGGAGAGGGCAGAGGCGATATGTTCACCAATCCCACGATTGCCGAAATCGGCGCCCGGCACCAGAAGAGTGTTGCGCAGGTGATTTTGCGGTGGCACATTCAGCGCGGTGTTGTCGCCATTCCCAAATCCACGCACGTTGAGAGAATGGAAGAAAATCTCGACGTCTTTGATTTTGAACTGACCGAAGCGGAGATGGAGAGAATGGCCGCGCTGGATCAAAAGCAAAGCTGTTTCTTCTCCCACACCGATCCGGCCATGGTGGAGTGGTTTGTAAAAATGGTAGAAGAGCGGAAAAAGCAGCATGACTGCTCCCGTGAAAAGAAGAGCTGGTAAAGACCGAGGTCAAATCCAGCACACTGCTGAAGACAGAAAAGAGCCCCGGTGCGGATGACACCGGGGCACTTTTTTGCAGTCGGCGGAACCGGGAGCGGGCTGCCAACTAGGAGGGAGATTCCTCGCCCTCCCGCACGATCTCCTCCAGAACGGCGATCAAGTCGTTCAGGGTCTCCAGGTGGACGTTGCGGGAGAGGATTTCGTTTTTCAGATCAATGGACAGGGATTCAAAGTAATAGCGGAGTTTGGGGTTCACATAGGACATCATATCACCTCAACTGGTAATCTTCCCAAACGAGGCCCTTTTACGCGGAGCGGGAAGGGCAAGGGAGAGATTGCCAGCCGGGGCGTTTTATTCCTGGGCCGATTTCTTGCGCAGCACAATGGCGATAAAATTCAGGTATTTTCCTCCGCCGGCCTCCATGGCCTTGCGGTCACCGGCGGCGTACTCATTGTCCTGCTTCAGCCAGTCCGCCCAGAGCTCTTCGTTGCCTTCCATCTCGTGGACCGAGAGCACCTCAGCGCCACGGCTGCGGCTGACCATGGCCCGCCAGTAGTCCACATCGTGCATGTAGTCCAGCTGTTCCGGCGTCCAGGACAGGAGCAGTTCCTCCGGCAGGTGATCGTGGCAGTCATGCTTCATGCCGGGGATGGCGAAGTAGAGGTAACCGCCCTCCCGGACGAAGGGCAGCAGCTTGTTGTCCAGAAAGTCCGGGTCCCGGCCGAAGTAGTTGTAGGAGTCGATGCTGACGATGGCGTCAAAGAAGCCCTCCGGGAAGGGGAGCTGGTTGGCGTCCGCCTTCACGGGGATCAGCTGCTGGGGCGTGAGTCCCATCTCCGCGAAGAAGGGCAGATGCTCCTCCGGTTCGCTCCAGAGATCGGCGGCATAGACGGTAAAGCCGTACTCTTTGGCCAGAAAGACGCTGGTCAGGCCCTGTCCACTGCCCAGATCACAGACCCGGCTTCCGGCGGGAATCTGGTGGTTCAGCAGCAGTTCCTCCTCCAGCTTGACGGGATTGGGACCCATGATTTTGGTGAGCAGTTCAGGGGTGCTGTATGCTTGACTTTTCAGATATTTCATTGGAAAATAACTCCTTCCATCGGGTTGAGTGAGACGTGGGGAGCAGCTCACAGGGCCAGATTCAGCCGCCGGGCAAAGCCGTCCAGATGGTCCTGGAGCAGGGCCGTGACCGGCTCTTTGTCCGGCGTGCCATCATAGACGCTGTAGAGCAGAAAGACCGGCCCGTAAAATTCCAGGGCAAGCTGTCTGGCGCCGGCGGCCTGACCGGTGATGCCCTGAAAGAGATCGGTCAGGTAGTCCAGGGGACCGGCGGCCAGGTACTGCTGGTAGAGGGCGGCCATCTCCGGGTTGCGGTACTGCTCCAGGGTCAGCATTCTGCGAAAGGCGGAGGAGAAGGGCTCCTCCGTCCAGTAGCGGAACTGGGCCAGGGTAAAGCGAATCAGATTTTCCAGGGGCGTCTGCCGGTACGCCTCCGCCATCTCAGTGGCAGGACCTTCCGGTACCTGATGCGCCTGGGCCTGGTCGAAATCCTGCTGCTCCATGCGGGCCAGGATGCTGTCAAAAATCCCGCGTTTGTTTGGGTAGTGTTTATACAGGGCGCTTTTGGTCATGCCTAGTTCGCCGGCGATTCTGCTGACCGAGACCGCCTCATAACCGTCCTGGGCGAATAATTGCAGGGCCGTGAGCAGGATCCGCTCTTTGGTGTTGCGCATGCGTTTTCCTCCTGTTTTGGAAAAGGTGAACGATCGTTCTCGTGCCATTATAGTGAACAATCGTTCACCTGTCAAGAGGGAAATCTGCGTTGAAATTCCAGAGACTGTGTTTTATAATGAGAGACAAGTACGAGGAAGGGAGATCGGGCCTGAGATGATGATTTCAACCAAGGGGCGCTATGCGCTGCGTGTTTTGATTGACATGGCGGAACGCCAGTCGGAGGGATACATTCCCTTGAAAGAGATTGCGGAGCGGCAGGAGATCTCCGAAAAGTATCTGGAGAGCATTGTGAAGGTGCTGGTCAAGGGCGGCGTGCTGACGGGACTCCGTGGCAAGGGCGGCGGCTACCGCATCAATGGCGCGCCGGAGCAGTACACGGTGGGAGACATTTTGCGGCTGACCGAGGGCTCTCTGGCGCCGGTGGCCTGTCTGGAGCCGGGCTGCAGTCCCTGTCCGCGGATGGCCGGCTGCCGGACCCTGGCCATGTGGCAGGGCCTGGACGAGGTGATCAGCGGCTACCTGGATCAATTTACCCTGGCGGACCTGCTGCAGGTGGAACGGCCCGGGGACGACTATGTGATTTGAGCATAAAAAAGCTGGCAGGCATCCAGTTGAGGTGCCTGCCAGCCTTTCTTTACGCGTCACCCCAGGGGCATCGCGCTGCTGTCAGCGGTAAGAGGCCGCTTATTTCATGCCGTTTTCGTAGGCTTCGATCATCTTCTTGACCATCTGGCCGCCGATGCTGCCGGCCTGCTTTGCGGTCAGGTCGCCATTGTAGCCCTGCTTCAGGTTGACGCCGACCTCGTTGGCAGCCTCCATCTTGAACTGATCCAGTGCTGCGCGGGCAGCGGGAACGATCACGCGGTTGTTGTTAGCCATTTGAGAACATCTCCTTCTCTTTTCCGATTTCAAAAGTGAAAACCCGTTTTGGATTTTCCGAGCCTATTTTGACCGGCTGGGGAGAATCTATGCGAAAGCTGTCGTGCCAAATTCTGTTGAAAGAGCGGGGAAAAAGCTGGACGGTCAGGATACTTTTTGAACGATAGTTCCGGCGGAGCTGCGGGAAAAAATAATGATAAAAAAGTAAAAAAATATTGAACAGGAAGGAGGAAATGGTATATCATAATATCATAGGCGAAAATGGCCCCTGTTATGCGCCGTCCGGCGGGACTGCGGAGGGGACAAAATGATCCGAACCAGATCGGAGGTGTGGCACGATGAGCGAACGCAAGAAGAAAAACTGGGTTCCGGGAGAAAAGGCGGACTACGTCAAGGAACTGGTGGAGCTGATTGGCCAGGAGAACGACGAACGGGCCCTGGCGGAGAAGCTCTCCGTCTACCATGAGAACGACATTGCCGAGGCATTTGAGCTGCTGGACGAGGACGGACGGCGAAAATTGTACCGTGTTCTGGACACGGAGTGGATGTCTGAGGTGTTTGCCTACCTGGATGACGTCGGGACCTATCTGGAAGAGCTGGAAGCGGACGCCGCCGCCGACATCATCGAGAACATGGACGCGGACGACGCGGTGGACGTCCTCCAGGAAGTGGACGACAACGTCCGTGAAAAGCTGGTCTCGCTGCTCAACGAGGAGGCCACAGAGGACATCGAGCTGATCTGTTCCTACGACGAGGACCAGATCGGTAGCATGATGACCACCAACTTCATTCAAATCAATCGGAACTTGACCATCAAGCAGGCGATGAAGTCTTTGGTGGCCCAGGCGGAGGATAATGACAACATCTCCACCCTCTATGTGACCGACGAGGAGGGGATTTTTTACGGCGCAATCGACCTGAAAGACCTGATTGTGGCCCGACAGTACGTGCCTCTGGAGGACCTGATCAGTACCTCCTACCCCTACGTGCTGGCCAGTGAGAGCATTACCGACAATCTGGAGTGGTTGAAGGACTACGCCGAGGACTCCATCCCGGTTCTGGACCAGGAACACCGGATCATCGGCGTCATCACGTCTCAGGACCTGGTGGAAGCGGTGGACGACGAGATCGGCGAGGACTACGCTCAGTTGGCCGGTCTGACCACCGAGGAGGACCTGGGCGAGAGCGTGACCCAGAGTATGAAAAAGCGACTGCCCTGGCTGCTGGTCCTGCTGGGTCTGGGCCTGGTGGTGTCCACCGTGACGGGGATGTTTGAGCAGGTGATGACCCAGTTGACCCTGATCGTCTTTTTCCAGTCCACCATTCTGGGTATGTCCGGTAACGCCGGCACCCAGTCTCTGGCCGTGACCATCCGGGTGCTGATGGATGAGGAGCTCACCGGCGTGGAGCGCCTGGGCATGGTGTGGAAGGAGATGCGCGTGGGCCTGTGCAACGGACTGCTGCTGGGGTGCGTGTCCTTTATCTGCATCGGACTGTATATCCTGTTCGTCAAGGGAAAGGGGATTCTCTACGCCTTTTCGGTCTCCGGCTGTGTCGGCACTGCGCTGATGGTGGCCATGACCATTTCCAGCATGATGGGCACGGTCATCCCGATTTTCTTCCACAAAATCCATGTGGACCCGGCAGTGGCCTCCGGCCCGCTGATCAGCACGGTCAGTGACCTGGTGGCCGTGGTCACCTACTACGGCCTGGCCTGGACCCTGCTGATCAACGTGATCGGCATCACCGGGTAGAGAGAGCGAGGAAAAAAAGTGCGGACACCGTCCCGGATGGATGGGTCCGTACTTTTTATGGGAGAGAAGGAGGGAGTGAGCCGGATGAAAGTGGTGTCCTGGCTGCTGGACTTGCTTTACCCGCCCAAGTGCATCTTCTGCGGAAAGCTGCTGAAGCCGGAGGAGGAGATCTGTCCCAGCTGCTGGGAACAGCTGCCGGTGACCGATTCCCACAGCTGTGTCCAGAGCGGAGTGTGGTTCCGGACCTGCGTTTCGCCGTTTTTCCTGGAGGGGCTGGTCCGAAAGGCCATGCACCAGTACAAGTTCTGCTATCAGGAGGCCAATGGAGTGCTCTTCGGCCGCTGGATGGCCCGATACGCGCAGGCGTATTTCAGAGAGCCCTTTGACCTGATCACCTGGGTTCCGGTGCACTGGCGGCGGCGCTGGAAGCGGGGCTTTGACCAGAGCAAGCTGCTGGCGGAGGAGGTGGCGCGGGCCTATGGCGTCAAGCCGGTACAGACGTTGAAGAAGCTGCGGAATACCAAACCGCTGTCCCGGACAAAGGGCGGCAAAGCCGTGCGGCGGTCCCTGGTGGAGGGAATTTATGGCCTGTCCTGTTCCGAACATCTGGAGGGGAAACGGGTGCTGCTGGTGGACGATGTGATCACCACGGGCAGTACCTTAAATGAGGCCAGCCGGATGCTCCGACAGGCGGGCGTGGCGGAGGTGTGCTGTGTGACGGCGGCCCGGAGTCGGGACAGACGCCCTTCGCCGCTGGATTTTACCAGATAACGGGCAGAAAGCGGAATTTTGAACCATTTCTTAAGAAAAACTTTGTCAGAGAGCGTTGAAAAATAGTGGACAAACCGCTATAATAGCCTAGAGATGCAATTTCCGCTTCCTGTGGGAAACGTTGAGGGAAGGGCGGTTAAGAAAATGCCCTTCCGGAAATACTAGGAAATACGAATTGGATTGAATTTATGACAGGTCAGGAGTGTGATCGAAGTGAGCGTCGCGAGAGATATTGGTATCGATCTGGGTACTGCTTCTATTTTGGTTTATGTAAAGGGCAAGGGCGTCGTTCTGCGCGAGCCGTCCGTTGTCGCAATTGATAAGAATACAGGGAAACTGCTGAAGGTCGGTACCGAGGCTCAGAACATGCTGGGCCGTACCCCCGGCAACATCGTCGCCATCCGCCCCCTGCGGGAAGGCGTTATTTCCGACTACGATATGACCGAGCGGATGCTGCGGGAGTTTATCCGCAAGGTCGCGCCCACCCACTTTTTCAAACCCCGTCTGGTGATCTGTGTGCCCTCCGGCATCACCGAAGTGGAAGAGCGCGCCGTTATCGACGCGGGCATCCAGGCCGGCGCCCGTAAGGTCTACCTGATTGAGGAGCCGGTGGCGGCTGCTATTGGTGCCGGTATCGACATCTCCAAGCCCGACGGCCACATGGTGGTGGACATCGGCGGTGGTACCACCGACGTCGCAGTCATCTCCCTGTCCGGCGTGGTGGAGTCCGCCTCTATTAAGATCGCCGGCGACCAGTTCAACGAGGCTGTGGTCAAGTACATCCGCCGCAAGCACAACGTGCTCATCGGCGAGCGTACCGCGGAAGAGCTGAAGATGTCCATCGGTTGTGTCTATCCCCGGGATGAGGAGCAGACCATGGAGATCAAGGGCCGTGACCTGATGACCGGTCTGCCCCGGGCCTTCTCCGTCTCCTCCAGTGAGATGATCGAGGCCTTTGAGGAGCCCACCATGCGGATTCTGGAGGCAGTTCACTCCGTCCTGGAGCGGACACCGCCTGAGCTGGTGGCGGATATCTCTACCAACGGCATCGTTATGACCGGCGGCGGCAGCCTGATCTGGGGTATCGACAAGCTGATCGAGTCCCACACCGGTATCGAGACCCACGTGGCCGACGACGCCATCTCCTGCGTCGCCTTTGGCACCGGCAAGAGCCTGGAGGATGTGGCCAGCATGCAGGACGGTACCATGAACCTGTCCCGCCGCAAGCAGATGAACACCTGATCGTT
>OLNN01001292.1_pt1 | contig 21243 bp, 20 predicted proteins | sample 1672141 | NCBI WGS metagenome assembly OLNN01 (sample SAMEA3136652, study PRJEB25190) | human gut metagenome | biome: human gut; feature: human-associated habitat; material: faeces | place: Austria | collected 2013 | reverse complement strand
CAGTGCGCCATAGCACACGGCGGGGGTGTACACGCGGGCAAAACGGGTGATGAAGACAGTGAAACAACATGTGCAGGCAGCCTCTTTTCAGCCTTTCCGGCTTCTCTGCCCAGATATAGATCAGGAATACAGGGTCTGCTATTATCCTCTCACCGTCAGTTCCAATTCCATGGATCCAGGACTGCGAAGAGTTCTCATTTTCCATGCTGTTCGGAAACATTTTTGTCTCCACAACCGCCGAAAGGGCTGCTGATGCATAAGAAAAAAATGGAAATCTTGCACAGATTTCACTCCTGCAGGTATGCAGGATTTTCATTCCCATTTCCTGGTATTGCCTTTTTTTCTTTATGAAACTGCCTGTATTTTCAGACATTTTTCTTTCTTTATTGTCCTGCATAGTTTCGCTTTCTTTCCTGCTAAAGGTCAAATTTTTTCTCTTTATATCCGTATTTCTGATCCTTTAACCTCATCAGCCACACCAGGCTCTCCAGCTTTCGCTCTCTTCTGGCAGTACAGATAAAATTCTCCAGTTCTTCTGCTCCAAACCAGCCAAAACTCTCCAAGAGCTCCATTTTTTCCACGTTCTCTTCCCGGATCAAAGCTTCCATAGCAGGACGGATTCTTCGCTTCAGATACTGGCCATAGGCAGTTTTTTTCTCTTCTTCGCACTCATTTGTTAAAAAAAATCCTTCCAAAGCGCAGGCAAGCCGAATCCGCTCCTGTCCTGTTGTCTGGAATTTTTCATACCGCATATCACGCTCTTCTTCCATATATAATCCCAGCTTTCTTGCAGTTTCCCTGCTTCTTATTATAATCCATCCTGCCTTTTCCCACAATCGTATTTTTCTCATTTGCCACATACGCTCTCTCCTGTTATAATAAAAATACCAAAGCGTGTTTTTGAAAAATCATTCCAGCAAGATGTGCGTCACAATTTGCGGTATATTTTGCAGCAAACCTTTTTCAAACAGGCGCTAAGAACAACAGGAGGTTTCATTAAAATGGAAAAAAAGAACTTGATCGTCGGACAATCCGGCGGACCTACTGCAGTTATCAACAGCAGCCTTTATGGTGTAGTTTCTGAGGGCATAAAACAGGAAGAAATCGGACATGTTTACGGCATGATAAACGGTATTGAAGGATTTCTGAAGGGCACCATCCTTGACTTTGAAGAAGCACTTCCCGGGGAAAAGCTGAAATATCTTACCTACACCCCAGGCGCTTACCTGGGTTCCTGCCGCTATAAGCTTCCGGAATCTCTGGAAGATCCGGTATACCCAGAGCTTTTCCGCAAATTTGAGGAGATGAATATCGGCTGGTTTTTCTACATCGGCGGCAACGATTCCATGGATACTGTGAGCAAGCTTTCCCGCTACGCAGCCATGATTGGCAGTGACATCCGCATTATCGGAGAGCCGAAGACCATTGACAATGATCTTGTGCATACTGACCACACTCCTGGCTTCGGCAGTGCTGCCAGATATGTGGCTTCCACAGTTCGTGAAATCACCCTGGATGCCAATGTTTATGAGAAAAAATCCGTGACCATCGTAGAAATCATGGGACGTCATGCCGGATGGCTCACAGCAGCCAGCGCTCTCGCCCGCAAATATACCGGCGATAACCCGCTTCTTATTTATCTTCCTGAAACAGCCTTCGATACAGAAGAATTTTTGAAAAAAACAGAAGCCTGCTTCGAAAAAAACTGTAATGTTGTTGTCTGCGTTTCCGAAGGCATTCATGATAATAAAGGAACTTTTATCTGCGAATATGACAATTCTGTAGGCACCGATACTTTTGGTCATAAAATGCTGGCAGGCTGCGGCAAATATCTGGAAAACCTGGTGCGAAGCCGACTTGGCGTGAAAGCCCGCTCCATTGAACTGAATGTAAGCCAGCGCTGCAGTGCCTCCATGCTCTCTGACACGGATCGCCAGGAGGCCATTACAGCCGGTATTTTCGGCGTTCAGGCTGCGCTGAAAGGCGAAACTGGGAAAATGGTATCTTTCATCCGTCAGGAGACCTCTAAGGGCGTTTACCAGATGAGATGTGGACTTGAGGATGTCAATGAAATCTGTAATGAGGAGAAAACCGTTCCCCTTTCCTGGATCAGCCAGGACGGTTCTGACGTGACAGAGGATTTCATCCATTATGCACGTCCGCTGATTCAGGGAAATGTAGAACTGCCTATGGGCGAAGACGGACTTCCGGTCTGCGTATACAGAAAATAACGTTACCAGTGGACAGTAACAAAATAACCTCGCCGTTCTGAGTTCAAACCCTGCAGAGAATCTCCCTATACGGTATCATGATTTAAACAGGGCGAAACATATTCTACATGTTTTTCTTGTGGCTCACGAAAAAGAAAAGAACTCCTTTCTCTATAAGATCAGTTAGAGCGTGTTTAAAAAAGGCTCTAACTGATCTTACAGAACAAAGGAGTTCTTACTTTTTTTATTTTTCACACAATCAGCAAAAATCCATGATTTCTTCTGCCTTATTCCTGATCATTTCCAAACATCTTATGATCTTCTTCCAGTTTCTCCTGAACCTGGCTGTCATAAATTTTCTCTTCTTTCTCCTCATCCCTTGACTTGGGCAGGATCAGGTTCAGACAGACTGCTATGATCGTTGCCAGCACAACCGGAGATTTCCCGAAAATGGTAGTCACCCATGCAGGAAGTGTGGCAAGTGCTGCATTTGCCTGGGAAACGCCCACACCAAGTGCTGCAGCCAGACCTACAATGGAGGAATTACGGTAATCCATCTCTGCAGAAGCCACCAGCTTCATACCTGTCATAGCAATAGATGCAAATACGGAAACTGTGGCACCACCCAATACGCACTGGGGAATCGTGGTCAGAAGTGCTGAAAATTTCGGCACAAATCCGGCAATTCCAAGGAACGCAGCTGCCAGTCCCAGAACCCAGCGGTTGATAACCTTGGTCGTGGTAACAATACCAACGTTCTGGCTGTATGTTGCAGTTGGAAGTCCTCCAAACAGGGCTCCAAGAATATTGGTAATACCATAAGCTACAATACCACCCTGAAGCTCTGAATCCTTGGGAGTCCGGTTCATAGCACCGATGGTAGTCGCAGAGTAGTCACCAATTGCCTGAATCGAGTTAATTGCAAAAAGCAGTCCGATGGCTACACATGCAGAAATCTCAAAATGCACTCCGAAGTGCAACGGCTGTGGTACCTGGAACACACTTGCCTTACCCACGCTTGAAAGATCCACCATTCCGAATGGAATGGATACCACATATCCGGCCAGCATACCAATCAGAATAGAAGAAAGCTTCCAGATTCCTTTTCCAAAGTGGTTCAGGACCGTTACCACTGCAAGGGTAAAGAAAGCCACCAGCCAGTTCTGCCAGGAGCCATAATCCGGATTAGAGGTTCCACCAGCCATGTAGTTGATCGCAGTGGGATACAGGGAAAGTCCGATGGTAAATACCACTGTTCCTGTGATCAGAGGTGGAAAAAATACCCTAATCTTTTTTACCATAATTCCCATGATAACGGCAACAACACCGCCTACAATCTGGGCTCCCAAAATGGTGTCGATTCCGTACCCGTCCGCAATGGCCTGCATACTTGGTACATATGCGAAGCTGACACCCATAATGATGGGAAGTCCTGAACCAATCCTGTACTTCTTCCCAATGGGAAAAAGCTGGAGCAAGGTAGACAGCGCAGCAACTACCAGAGCTGCCTGAATAAGAATGACCTGGTCCTTATTCTCAAGCCCTGCTGCGCCTGCCACAATAATGGCAGGGGTGACACATCCCACGATCATTGCAACAACATGCTGCAACGCAAGAGGAAGGGCTTCCTGTATCCGCGGGATACCATCCGTTTCAAAAATACTGCCTCTCTTCATAATATTTTCCTGCTTTCTTTTGTTTTATACAGTATACCAAATAAGGCGTACAAAAACAATTAGGTTGGCTCAAAATATTTGGATGTAATATTCACAAAAAAGCCAGCCTTTTTTTGTAAACATTTATCTGTTTCGTTTTTTTATCTTATGCCAGTTCTTTTTTCATGGTTAAAATATTCTGTCCGTCAACGTATTCATAAGAAAGCTCATCCATGGTTTTCTTCACCAGGAAAATTCCAAGTCCGCCAATTTCTCTGTCTTCAATGTCCAGTGTAATGTCCGGATCTTTGTTTTCCAGTGGATTATAAGGGGTTCCCTGGTCTATGAAAATCAATGTGATTTTCGGCGGATTATCTTCCATTTCAATTTGTATTGTGGCATTTCCGCTGCCCTTCCCATAAGCATAATAAGCAATATTTCCAAATATCTCATCTATGGCAACATCCAGCTGCATCTGAACCTTCAACGGACATTCCTTTTCTTCCAGCACTTCATTTACAAATTCCGTAACTTTATCCACATTCTCTATCTTTGCTTCCACTGTAATACTTTTCAAATTTCACAGCTCCTTTCCCATACGCTACCAAGGCTTCTGTTGCCATCCCGCCTGGTAACCATACCTTTTTTCCTGCACTATGTAAAAAAGAATCCTGCACAAAATACAGAATTCCTTTATTAAATGCGCGCTGAACCGGTTCCTCACATGGTAAGTTCTCTGACCACTCCTAAAACCTGCCAGACCTGCTGCGCGTGTTACTCTATTGTTAAAATATCCGTAAACCCTGTAATCTCAAAGACTTCCTTTACAACATCTCCCACATGGATCAGTTTCATACTTCCTTTTTTATTCATAACCTTCTGCAATTTCAAAAGCACACGCAGACCAGCAGATGAAATGTACTCAAGATCTGCAAAGTCAAGCACCAGTTCCTGTGTATCTGCCAGTTCCTTCTCTGCAAAAACATCCAATTCAGGAGCTGTGGTTGTGTCCAGTCTTCCTGACAGCATTACAGTATCTTTTGTTCCTTCATTTTTCTTTTCAATCTTCAGGCTCATATTCTTCTCCTTTTAAATCAGATTATTTTCACAGCTTTTCTCTTATGTCCGTCCTAGAGCGTGTTTGAAAAAGGCTTTCTGCAAGATGTGCGTCACAATTTGTGGGAGATTTCGCTCGGATGAGGGCGCCGTAGCGGGCTACGGCAACCGAATTCGGGTGAAATATACCGCAAAGTGGGGCGTGCAGATTGCGGGAATGATTTTTCAAACACGCTCTAATCACTCTGATAAAACATTCTTCGTATATATTTCTCCGTATTTTATGGGTTTATTATACAAAGAATCAATATTTTGTGTCAAGTTTTATCAAATTTTTTATCACGCCAATAACTCAAATGTATGATAAAGATCCATTCTCCCAAATCCCCAGTCCCGATTGGGATACTGCATCCGTTCTTCACGCTCCGCCCCTCGTGTAATATAATTTTTCACGCTCGAACCGGTAAAATAGGGTTGATTCCCACGTATCACCGCCCATTCGAACAGAAGTGCAGCTGCACCGGCAGTCTGAGCGGCAGAAAGGCTGGTGCCGGAGGCATTTCCGTAAAGACCGTTTAACTGGGGTACCCGGATCTGGACGCCTGGGGCTGCTACCTGGGGAACTACATTTCCATCCGGCATAAAGCCTCTGCTTGCCTGGACATACAGGGTGTTGTCACGATACTGATAAGCAGTCACGGTAATACTCTCCAGCGAATCTCCAGGTGCCGTCACTGTATTATAAGGCGATGGTTCCAGAAAATAGGTTTCCTCCGAAATCAGTCCCTGAACCGGCAGCCACATGTGAAATCCTACATTCTGCCCATCTCTTCCTCTGACAAAAATACGCCAGATTCCAGGTGCCGGCTGGATAAATTGAAAATATACCAGCGTGTATCCGGTCTGCCGCTCAATAGAAACATAATTTACCTTCACCCTTGTTTCCACAAAGACAAAAGATAATTCCTGCGTCACCTCCCCCAGTGAAGCGCTGATATCCAGAATTTCCCCTGTAGGAGACTGCAAAGAAAGATTATAAATTTCCGGCGGTTCGCCCCAGAATTCCATGGTAAAACCAGGCTCCTTGTTTCCTACGCGAATCTCCACCGACGCCTGGTTTTCTCTGTCTGTAAGACGGCCTGCGTAATGATGTCTTGCCGCTCCCTCATTTCCAGCTGCAATGGAAACTGAGATCAGCGAATACTGGGAAATATAATCCACATAAAGACTCAGTGGATTTTTCCCGATATGTGCTCCCTGGTTGCTGCCAATTCCAAGGCACAGGGAAAGAGGCATTCTTCTGTCATTCGCAATGCGCACTGCAAAATCCATTCCCATCATAATATCATTTTCCTGAAAAAGCTCCGCTTCTGCAGGGAAAAGATAGAACTCCCGGAGATATTTTTTCGCAGGCTTCACTTTCACAATGATCAGCATAGCTTCTGGTGCGGCTCCAGAAAAATTCTCCTCAGGAAAATAATTTCCAGCCGCAATAGCAGCCATTCTGGTTCCATGGCCATCCGTATCCACAGAGGGCACAATTTCCAGAGGATTTCCGGAAGCCAGTGCCTGATCAATATCCTTTTTCCAGAAGACACGACCATAAGGCACTTCCTTCCCATCTCCCTGTAAGGTCTGATCCCAGATACAGAGGATTCTGCTGCCCATTTCGTTCTGAAAAACCGGATTCCGATAGTCAATTCCGGAATCCACAACCGCAACAGCTGTTCCGCTTCCTTTCAGCTGAAGGTAGGGATGTTCCTGAAGCCGGGTAATTCCGGAAGCACTAAGGCTTCCAAGATCCATATGCGTATAACATTTTGGAATAAAACTGTAGGAATACGTATTGATATTCAACGTTCCAATTTCTGTCAAGGGTGCATAGACTACCCCGTAAATCCCGTTGATTTTCTGAAAACTAAAACCTGGGACATCGCCCAGGTCTTCCTGAAAATCGCCCATATATTTTACAATAAAATCCGCATACATCTCGTTCTGTGCCGGTGAAACTGACTCCTGCATACCCAAATTGCCCGCGTCTTTATTTCCCATAACTGCCCCTTAAAGCTTTTTCTTTTAAGAATATGCTTTATTTTTCATTTCAATGACTTGGAGCGTGTCTTCTCTGTACCAGCAGCACAATTCCTGCAAAAAATGTAAAGACCGAAATAAACTGCGACGTAGAAAGTACTCCCACACTTCCTCTTGCCAGATCTCCGCGGAAAAACTCCAGCACAAATCTTCCTGCACTATAAAAAATCAGATACGCCGCCGCTGTCTCTCCATCTTTTTTCTGGCTTCTCAAAATCAGGAGCAGCAAACCATAATGAAGAAAGTCAAGAATACTGGAATAAATCTGCGTAGGAACCAGCGCCACCCCATTTGGTGCAAAAGCAGACGTATGAAACGTAATGGAAAAAGCACCGGACGTTTCTTTTCCGTAACAGCATCCTGCCAGCAGGCACCCAATTCTTCCAAATCCCTGTGCAAGCGCTACAGAAGGCATTAACGTATCAAAAAACTTCAGAAAATCCAGTTTTTTCACCCTGCAATATACATACGCCGTGAAAATTCCACCAACAATTCCACCAAATACCACAAAGCCATCGGTCAGAGTAGCACTCAGGAACCCCGGATTTTCCAGGATACTTTTCCATTCTGTAATCCAATACAGGATCTTGGCGCCCAGGTATCCTCCCACTACACACCATACCACCAGATAAAAAACGTGTTCATAGGGCAGTTTCCGCTTTTTTGCCCTGTATTCTCCGGTAAAATAAGCTGCCAGAATTCCAATGGCGATCATCAGTCCGTACCCATAGATCGTAAATGGACCAATCCGCAGAAGTTCATTTTTCATAAATTATTCTCTCCACTCAAAACCATTTTTTCCAGAACCTTAAAAGTTCCTTGTTTGCATGATCATTTTTAGGACTTTCCATACTCTTATCCGAATCACATTCCCCGCAGATATCCACCTGCAGGATTTTTCCATTCTCTTTTTCAAAATGAGAGCACAATGCCAGAAGTACTTTCAGCATCTCTTCTAAAGTCATATCCCCCTGGCTCCAGGTAGTGGCAGCTTCCTCCGGGCAGAGCACATCCTTATCAATAGAGACATACAGCGGTATATTTGCAGGAATTTCCAAGCTTCTGATCAATTCTTCCTCAGAACCTTTTTTCTCAGCCATATGCGACCTTGCCTCAGCCAGCCTCTCCCTAGACAAAAAATGTACCCTGCCCTTAAAGGGTTCTTCCACCTGCCCGTACGCTTCCTCATCCGGCCCGATCAGCCAGACCTCCTGAAGCTTTTCCACCTCTTCCAGTGCACTTGCGATCCACCCCCCGCAGGACAAAAGCCCTCCGAAAGCAGGAAGCTGCATGTCTGTATGATTGTCAAAAACCAGCAGGTTAAAGGGCTCTTTCACCCGCCCAGCCCCGATTCTGCTCATATAATGATAATTTCCGGAATCCATAAAATAAATTCCGGAAACCGGATATTTTTCCATTCGTTCCAGAATCTGCGCCTGGGCATCTCCATCGCAGTAACAGTTGGTTCCTGAAATATCACTCAGGTCTATCCAGGAAATCTGCTCTCCCTCATAGAACTGCTCTTCCTGGTAAATTCCAGAAAAATCCATGATCACAATGTTCCGCTTCAATCCTTCCATTCCTCCAGAATTTCCTCTTCTTCCGGCTTCTGACTTGCCTGTTCTTCCTGATCCGCCTGCTCTTCCTGATCTGTCTGCTCTTCCTGATCCGCCTGCTCTTCCTGATCTGTCTGCTCTTCCTGAGCACCTGTATTTTCAGCACCAGATTCGACTGTCTCAGTGTCAACCTTCTTCGCAGGTTCAAAACCTGAGTCCGGTGTTTCAGCATCTTTCACAGCCACATCAACATCTGTCACTTTTTCCTCTTTCTTTCCATCACCAGCTGATCCATCCTGAATCTCTTTTTTCAGCCCGTGTTTCAGAATCAGATAAAAAATAATATCCAGCACTCCGTTCGCTACAAAAATACATCCTGAAATCTGCACGGTCATCTTGATTTCAGAAAATGGATTTACAAGGATCAGCACTCCAAGTCCTATAAAAATCAGACTTTCAACCAGAAATGCCTTCCAAACGCCCTGCCCGCGCTTCTTCAGTTTCATACTGCCGCGCATCATCCAGATGCTGTCCACCAGAATAAAAGCTCCCAGCATAAGAGTCAGCAGTTTCACAACCACAGTTGGATTCATAAACAAAAAGATGCCGATCACCAACACGATCACACCGGAAAAAAGATCCAATATAGTAGAATTATCCTTTTCCAGAACAAAGATCAGAATGTGATAAACACCGGCTCCGATCAGAACCAGCCCAAATACCACCTTGCACAGAACGTTCACCGTTTCTACAGGCATCAATGCCAGACACAGTCCAAAAAGAATATAAAATACAGATGTTGGAATCTGTCCTCTTAAAATTTTGCTTTTCTTCTCTTCCATCATTTAACCTCCTGTTATCCTCCGGTTCTTTTTGGACAGTATAAACTATTTCGTGAAATTCGTCCACAAAAAGCCGGAAAAAGAGTATAATTTCCTATATAAAAAATCCATTTTTATACTTGAAGTTTTTCCCTGTGGTATTATAATGAATGTCGAAGGAAAATGAATTATGTCGTAACTGTTCAAACAGGGAACAGTTCCATTATATCTAATTTTTTATCGGAGAATTAAATTTTGAAAAATATTAAAAACAACAAAACCATTCTTGCCGTTATCCCAGCTGTCGTGGTGCTGGCTGCAGGGGTAGCTTTTTTTTGCTCTCGTTCAGGCAATACTGACAAACAATGTCAGGAAACAGTTGAACGTCTTCAGAAGCTTGAAACAGCTGATATCTCCAGCATAGAGGATGCGATCCGTGCACTTTCCGAGAAAGAAAAGCCCACCGGATCGGACTCAGAGGAGGGTGTTCTTGGCGATATTCTCACAGATGTACAAATTAAACAGGCATTTCAGGGAACTGTTATTGTAGGGGACTCTATTACAGAATCCATTGCAGAATATGGTTTTCTTGACACCAGTATTGTAGTTGCCAAGCTGGGACTTCGCATTGACGATGCAGATGACCAGATCAATACCGCCATCAGTCTGAATCCAAGCGTATTTTTCCTGTCCTTTGGAGCAAATGACCTGGAAATTTACAATGGTGATTCCTCTGCTTTTATTGACGCCTACCGTGTGAAAGTGAAACAGATCCAGAACGCTCTTCCGGATACTGCCATTTACATCAACAGCATTCTTCCCATCCAGCAAAGCGCCATTGACCAAAGTCCTGCTCTTGCTTATTATGACAGCTTTAATCAGGCACTCAGGGACTTTTGTGACGAAATGGGATGCACTTTTATAGACGATACATTCCTTGTAGACGAAAGCATGTATGAGCCGGATGGTGAGCATATGGTTTACAATTACTACCCCAAATGGCTTACTTATATGGCAGAAAGGGCAGGTCTCGTATGAAGCTGAATACCAAACGAAATATCCTCTCAGATTTTTCCGGCAAACTGAGCGGCAATCTGAAGAAAAATAAAAAGCAGGGAACCAGCATCCTTTCTGATTTCAAGCTTACCGGTTCCCTTATCATAAAATCCGTCATGGTGATTTTCCTGGTTGTCTATCTGGGACGCCTCTATGTGTCCGACTACGCAGCAGACGTGTCCATGGACAAAATATCTGCTGCCCTTGAACAGGTTTCCGGTGTTACTGACCTTAGTGAGCCAGGGGTTTCCGGTCTTCGCCGTTTTTATCAGATTGATGAGAATGACATAGACAGCTACTTTTTCCGTAAAGCAGCCTCCCCCATGTCTGTAGACGAAGTTCTGGTAGTTAAGGCTAATTCATCTTCTGAGGCAAGCGCCTATTTAGAAGCAGCTCAGGCTCATCTTGAAAGTCAGAAGAACATTTTCGAAGGCTATGGAACTGATCAGATGGCACTTCTCGGAGAAGCTTCTGTAGAAAAGCGCGGTGCCTATGTCTGGTATTTCTGCGGTGAAAACGCCCAGGAACTTCGCCAGGCTTTATTATCCATGATATAGGAGAATTGACGTTATGGTATTTAACAGTGTAATTTTTATATTTTGTTTTCTTCCCATATTTCTGCTGATCTACTATTTCGTGCCGGCCAGGGCTCGTAATCCGGTACTTTTCGCAGGAAGCCTTTTCTTTTATGCATGGGGAGATCCTACCTATCTGGTTCTTATGCTGTTTTCCAGCTTTTTCAATTATTACATGGGCAAAGAGCTTGGGAAAATAACCGATGAAGATCCGTCCCGCAAGCGAAACCTTATTTTCGCAGTAGTGATCAACCTTCTGATCCTGGGATTTTTCAAATACTGGGGATTTCTTCTTGATACCATCAGCGGTGTCACAGGACTGAAGCTTACCTATCCGCAGCTTGCATTGCCCATCGGACTTTCTTTCTATACCTTTAAGAATCTGTCCTACATCCTGGATATCTATATGGGAAAAACAGAACCCTGCAAGGGATTTTTCCCATATGCCGTATACAGCACCATGTTTCCGCACATGACTGCCGGACCCATTGTCCGCTACACTGACATTTCGGAATCCATCAGCCGCCGCAGTATAAACACTACGCGCCTGGGTGCAGGTGCAGAGCTCTTTATCAAGGGGCTTTCCAAGAAGGTTCTCCTTGCAGACAATCTTTCCGCTCTGTACACCACCCTTCAGGCTTCCGGTACCACCTCCTTTGTAGGAACCTGGCTTGCCATTGGCGCATATACACTGGAGCTGTACTTCGATTTCAGCGGATATTCCGATATGGCCATCGGTCTTGGACAAATGCTGGGATTCAATTTCAACAAGAACTTTGATTATCCTTACATTTCCACCAGCGTCTCTGAATTCTGGCGCCGCTGGCATATTTCTCTTGGAAGCTGGTTCCGCGATTACATCTACATCCCACTGGGAGGCAACCGTGTTTCCACAGGCCGGCACATCCGCAACATCCTTGTGGTATGGGCACTCACCGGTCTCTGGCATGGCGCCAGCTGGAACTTTGTGTTCTGGGGCGTTTACTACGGTCTCCTTCTTCTGGCAGAGAAATTCCTTCTTGGACGTTTTCTTGAGAAAGCACCTGTCTGGCTTCGCAATTTATATACCATGTTTGCCGTAATCATCGGCTGGGTATTTTTCAGCCAGACCACACCTGCAGCCATAGGAAAAATGCTGGGATCCATGTTTGGATTTGGAGCTTCCTGCTTCGCAGACCGTGCCTCCCTGTATGCACTGAAATCCGGACTGATCCTGATGATCATTTCCGTGATCAGCTGCCGTCCGGGACTTTATCAGTATTTCAAGCGCCTTGCAAGACGCAATACTTACCTTGCTGCAGTGATAAACGCAATCCTGTTTTTCCTCTGTATTGCGTATATGATCTACAGTTCCTACACACCATTTATGTATCAGCAGTTCTAGAGCGTGTCTGAAAAAGCCCTGAACTGATACCGTATTAATTGGAGGACCCATGAAAAAGAAACCAAACGGATACCGCTATTTTTATCACCTGACCGGATGCCTTTTTGGAATCTTCATCCTGGCAGTACTGATAATCAATTTTTTAGTTCCGGACCGGGGCTTTTCCCAGAAGGAAAACCGTGTGCTGGCCTCCCGTCCGGCTATCAGCGTTTCACAGCTCACATCCGGCAAATTTGCTGATGGTTATGAAACCTATGTAAATGACCAGTTTTTCCTTCGTGACTGGTGGATCACCCTGCGCGCCACAGCTCAGCGTATCCTTGGAAATACGGAGGAAAATGGCGTTTTTCTTGGCAAAAACGGTTACCTGATGGAGGATTTTACAGCACCCTCCCAGGAGCGTCTGAACCGTACCGTAAACGCTATGACAGATTTTGCAGCAAGACATTCTGATCTACCCCAGTATGCGCTGATCGCGCCAAATGCCGTGAATATCCTTTCAGATAAGCTCCCTGCCCTGGCTGCTGCCACTGACCAGAATCCTTATCTGGACGCAACTGCCACTGCTCTTGAAAAAGCAGGTGTCACTTTCGTGGATGTGCGTGACACCCTTTCCCAGCACAAGGATGACGGAATTTATTACCACACAGACCATCACTGGACCACTCAGGGAGCTTACTTCGCTTATATGCAGCTTGCAAAGGTACTTGGAATCGATTCTTCTTCCATCTCCTACGACAAGCTCCCGGTTTCCATGAGCTTCCAGGGAACCCTTTCTGCCAAAAGCGGTTTCCGCGCTTCTGAGAAAGAGGAAATGGATGTCTTTCTTCCAAGAGATGACTCGGTTCCTTCCTCTGTTGTAAATTATGTTGACGAACAGAAAAAAACAGCCAGCTTTTACGATACCAGCAAGCTGGAAACCAGAGACAAATACGCCATGTTCTTTAACGGAAACCATGGCAAGGTTGTGATCACCACCCCTACAGAGGAAAACCGTACCTTACTTGTGATCAAAGACTCCTACGCAAACAGCCTGATACCTTTCCTGGCGCCTTACTACCGCAAGATTGTTATGGTAGACCCTCGTTATTTCTATGACGATCTGGAAGAACTGATGCAGGTAGAAGAAATTCAGGAAGTACTTTATCTCTATAATGCAAATACATTCTATGCAGACACTTCCCTGGAGCTTGCACTTATGCCTCAGAGCAGTACAGATTCCACACCTGACAGCGTTGAAACGGATAACACAGATACTGCTTCTGCTGACAATCCCGAATCTTAAATCGTGTCTGAAAAAGGCTTTCTGCAAGATGTGCGTCACAATTTGTGGGAATGATTTTTCAGACATACTTTAGTCTTATTTCCTTCTGCCAGACAGGCAGGAGGATTTTTTTTCCAAATTTCATTGTACAACTCATGCAAATTCGCTATAATTACTTTATTAAGCAGCTATTTTCTGCAAAGTGTTTTTTGGAACGCAGTTCGCAGAAATCCCAATAAAACAGAATCCTGCTTGCAGGATTCTCCGCCTGCGGCTGGTCGCCTCCAGCGACATCTGGAGCATGTTTAAAAAGACTTTCCGCCGCAGTGCGAAGTGGACAGTTACCTTTATTAAACATTTAGGAGCGAAATTATGAAAATAGTATTAGAACATCTCACAAAGCAGTTTCCTCCCCGTGGAAGAAAGGCTCAGGAGCCGGTCACAGCCGTAAACGATTTCAATTTCGAAATTCCTGACGGTCAGCTGATCGGGCTTCTCGGTCCCTCCGGCTGTGGGAAAAGTACTACCCTGAACATGATCTGCGGTCTGGAGAAACCAACCAGCGGCAGAATTCTTTTCGGCGATGATGATGTGACTTCATTTCTCCCAGAGCATCGCGGAGTTGGTATGGTATTTCAGAATTATGCACTTTATCCCCACCTCACAGTGAAGCAGAACATCCTCTTCCCTCTTCAGAATCTGAAGGGAAAGGACAAGCTTTCCAGATTCCAGATGGATGAGCGGGCTCAGAATGCAGCCCGTCTGGTACAGATCACAGAGCTTATGGACCGACGTCCTTCCGAGCTCTCCGGCGGTCAGCAGCAGCGCGTAGCCATTGCCCGTGCACTTGTAAAAATGCCCCGCGTACTGCTTCTCGACGAACCGCTCTCCAACCTGGATGCCAGACTCCGCCTCCAGACCCGGGAAGAGATCCGCAAGATCCAGCGGGCTACAAAGATCACAACTGTCTTTGTCACCCATGACCAGGAAGAGGCCATGAGCATTTCCGACATGATCGTAGTCATGAAGGATGGTGTAGTACAACAGATCGGGAAGCCCCAGGACGTTTACGACAGCCCTGTAAATCTGTTTGTAGCCAAATTCCTTGGTACCCCTCCCATCAATGTATTTGAGGGACAGATCCGTGGCGGAAGCCTTTACATTGGTGAAAATGCAGTTCTTCTCACACCTGGGATCTCCGACCAGCCGGTTTCTGTGGGAATCCGTCCGGAGGGATTTATCCCCGATGAGAAAGGATCTCTCTGCTGCCAGCTTGGAGGCATGGAAGTAATGGGCCGTGACATCTCCGTTGTCTCCACCCATGCATCCTCCGTAAATCCTGTGATCCGCTCCATCATCAGCTCTGACACCCAGATCCGGCTTGATGCAAAAACCATCCGTTTTTCTATCAAGCCAAATAAGATCTTCCTGTTCCGGCATGATACCGGTGAACGGATCAACCTTTAAAGGGAGGCTCCTATGAATAAACGAAACTTCAAAGGCTGGCTGTACCTTCTGCCGGCTATGCTTTTTCTGGGGATTTTCATGGTCTACCCTCTTATCGATGTTTTTATCTATTCCTTTGAAGAGGGCTATAATTCCGCTTCCCAGACTTACTATGGGACAGGTATGTACAACTATTCCTACGTCCTTCATGACCCATATTTTCTCCAGGCAATCCGGAATACCTTTATCCTGGTTGTGATCACAGTGCCCCTTTCCACTTTGCTGGCACTTCTGATCTCCGTTGCCTTAAGCTCTGTGAAAGCTCTGAAAAAACTTTTCCAGACCATTTACTTCCTGCCATATGTAACCAATACACTGGCCGTGGGACTGGTATTTATGATTCTTTTCAAAAAAACTGCTTATTCTGACGGACTGATAAACCTGGTGCTGAAGCTGTTCGGACAGGGACCTGTAGATTTTATTGACGGACCATACTGGGCGAAGATGCTGGTATTATGCATTTATACCATCTGGATCGTTATGCCATTTAAGGTACTGATCCTTACCAGTGCCCTGGCTTCTGTAAACCAGAATTATTACAATGCAGCCCGGGTAGACGGTACCTCCAGATTCCGTATTTTTGTCCGGATCACCCTGCCGATGATCTCCCCCACTGTTTTCTATCTGATCATCACTGGTTTTATCGGTGCATTCAAGGCTTACAGCGATGCAGTTGCCCTTTTTGGCACAGACTTAAACGCAGCTGGCATGAACACCATCGTAGGCTATGTTTACGATATGCTTTACGGAAATGGCGGCGGTTACCCGTCCTATGCCTCAGCAGCAGCGGTCCTACTATTTGTTATTGTTTTAACAATTACCTGCATAAACCTGCTTGTAAGCAAAAAGCATGTATACTATTCGTAACTATGAAGGTTCACTCTCTTTGTCTGAAAGATATTTTCGGGCAAAATATACCGCAAAGTGGGGCGTGCAGATTGCAGGAATGATTTTTCAGACACGCTTTAGTCTTCATAAAGGAGAAAACATGGAAAAATATACCACTCAGTTTACAAAATCGGAGCATACTGCCGCCAGACGGCATTCCCTTGGAAACATCCTTGTCTACCTGCTGCTCACCATCTGGGCTCTGGTCGTACTGTTTCCTTTTTACTGGATGCTTCTTACCTCTGTAAAAAGCTACAGTTCCTACAATGCAGAGCACATTCCCACCTTCTTTACACTGACGCCCACCCTGCAGAATTATGCAGATGCCTTTACAGCAGTGCCCCTGGGAAAATATCTGCTGAACACACTGATTTTCACAGTTGCCACCACTGCTATTATGATGGTTGTGATCACACTGTCCGCCTTTGCTTTTGCAAGGCTTGAATTCAGAGGGAAAAATCTGGCTTTCACTTTATTCCTTTCCCTGATGATGATTCCAAACGAACTTGTGATCATTACCAATTTTGTGACCATCACCAACCTGGATATGCGGAACACTTTCCTTGGGCTGATCCTGCCATCTGTCACCTCTGTATTTTATATTTATCTTCTGAAAGAGAATTTCGAACAGGTACCGGATGAGCTTTACCGTGCAGCCAAAGTGGACGGAACCTCAGATTTGAAATACCTTTGCAAGGTGATGATTCCCATCTGTAAGCCTACCATGGTCACCATTGCTATCCTGAAGGTAATCGAATGCTGGAATTCCTACATATGGCCAAGACTGATCACCGATGACCAGAACTACTATCTGGTTTCCAACGGAATCCAGGAGATTCGCGAAAACGGTTTCGGTCGTGAAAATGTCCCTGCCATGATGGCGGCGGTAGTTGTGATTTCCCTGCCCCTGATCATTTTGTTCCTGCTTTTCAGAAACAAGATTATGTCAGGAGTTTCAAGAGGAGGTACAAAAGGATGAGACTATTCAGACTAAAACATCCTGGAGCGTTCCACCAAAAGCCTTTCCTGCTTTTTTCCCTGGTTGCCCTTTCTTCTGTGACTCTGCTTACAGGCTGTCATGGCGCGAAGGACCAAAGTGCCTTTACCATTCCCGGGGAATTTGACACCTCCAGAGATTACGAGATCACTTTCTGGGCCAAAAACGACACAAACAAAACCCAGACCGAAATCTATAAAAAGGCAATATCCGATTTTGAAGCCCTGTACCCCAATATCACCGTAGATCTTCGGCTTTACACGGACTACGGCAAAATCTACAACGATGTAATCACCAACATCGCCACAGGCACCACTCCGAACGTATGTATCACCTACCCGGACCATATTGCCACCTACCTTACGGGAAACGATACCGTTGTCCCTCTGGACGATCTGATGGCAGATTCCAGCTACGGACTTGGCGGTGATAAACTTGAATTCGCCTCAGTGAAAAAAGATGAGATCATTCCCCGTTTTTTACAGGAGTGTTCTTTTTCCGGTCACTATTATGCACTGCCTTTCATGCGCTCCACAGAAGCCTGCTATGTAAATAAAACCTATGTGGAAAAGCTTGGATACACCCTTCCAGAAACCCTCACATGGGATTTTGTGTGGGAAGTAAGTGAAGCTGCCATGGCGCAAAATGCAGATGGAACATACAAGGTCAACGATCAGAATGTGCTGATTCCATTTATAGACAAGTCCACAGACAATATGATGATCGAAATGCTAAAGCAGAAAAATGCAGGATATTCCACTGACAGCGGAGAGATCCAGCTTTTTAACGACACCACGGCAAGTCTGCTGGATACCATCGCGGAGCATGTAAAAACCGGTGCTTTTTCCACTTTTAAAATTTCCAGTTATCCGGCTAACTTCCTGAATGCAGGGCAATGTATCTTTGCCATAGATTCCACAGCAGGCTCCACCTGGATGGGTACAAATGCCCCTCTTGTGGACATCAGTTCTGATGCTCTGGTGGATTTTGAAACAGAGGTTATGACCATTCCACAGTTTGACCCGGATAATCCGCAGATGATTTCACAGGGACCTTCTGTATGTATCTTCAATAAGAAAGACCCTCAGGAAGTGCTGGCCTCCTGGCTCTTTACCCAGTATCTGCTCACAAATGACGTACAGACCGCTTATTCTGAAACGGAAGGTTATGTGCCGGTTACCAGCAAAGCCCAGGAATCCGACCAGTATCAGGATTATCTTTCCAGGGAAGGGGAAGACAATTCCACTTACTACGATGTAAAAATAAAAGCTTCCAGGCTGCTCCTTGACAATGTGGAGCACACTTTTGTTACCCCTGTATTTAACGGCTCCGCTTCTTTACGTGATGCCGCAGGACAGCTGATTGAAAGCGTGACCAAATCTGTCCGAAGAAAACAGGAGATTGATGATGCCTATATTGATAAACTTTACAGCGATGTAACCTCCCTGTATCACCTGGATCAAATTTCCTCAGACCAGTCCTCCGGAAAAAAGGAGCTTGGTCCTCTTCCTGCAGAATCCAGAATTCTTCTTGGAAGTCTGGCAATAGTCTGGGGTCTGATCCTACTTTATCTTTTCATCGAAAGATTAAAGAAAAAAGCGTAATATTTAAGCTTGATTTCCCCATAATTTTGTTTATAATAAAAGTGATTGTGTACAATCGTTTTTGACAGATGACTTTACACTCACCTTGTCAGACATCTGAAACTTACGTACCCAGAAAGGAGATACTATGAAAAAAAGACTTGTATTATTGATGGCTCTCTCTCTTACCTTTGCATTCCCGGCAGCTGTTATGGCTGAGGATACCACTGCTGCAGAGGAAACTGCTGATGACACAGAAGCTGCTGACAGCACTGCAGAAGACGCAGATGTGAAATCCGAAGGTGTTATGACCTATGACGAGTACCTTGCAGCAGCTGTTGATGACGAGGTTACCATCGAGACCTATGTACAGGCAAAGCAGTCCTGGTGGGAAGATAAGGCCACCTTCTATACCCAGGATAAAGATGGCGCATACTTCATTTATAACATGCCATGCTCCGAAGAAGACTATGAGAAGCTGGTTCCGGGAACCAAGATCAAAGTAACCGGATATAAGGCAGAATGGTCTGGCGAGATTGAGGTTGCAGATGTTTCCTCTTTCGAGATTGAGGACGGCGAATACATCGCAGAGCCGCTTGATGTAACAGATCTTCTTGGTAAGGACGAGCTGATCGATCATCAGAACGAGCTGGTATCTTTCAAGGGAATGACCGTAGAAGCTGCCGGACAGGATGCTGACGGAAACGATGTAGCTTACCTTTACAATTACGATGGATCCGGTTCTGAGGGAGATGACCTTTACTTCAACGTTTCCCTTAACGGCGAAACCTATACTTTCACAGTAGAGTCTTATCTCTGCGACAAAGACAGCGATGTTTACAAAGCCGTAGAAGCTCTGAACATTGGCGATAAAATCGATATGGAAGGCTTCCTGTACTGGTATGAGGGCGTAAACCCGCACATTACCTCTGTTACAGCAGCTGAATAATTTCACATAATTCCAGACAAAAAACACCCGGGCACAGCTTCCTTTATGAAGCACATATGCCCGGGATTTTTTATCCGATTTTTGTATTCCTGTATACATGTACCCAATATATAATTTCCACCACTGCCGTAATTCCCCATGAGAAAATATACAGCAGATATAAAGACGGAATCGTCTTAAAGTAGGCAAACACCGTATTTACCCATACCATTCGGAAAATACAGGATCCTATAATTACAATAACCGTAGGAATAACACTCTTTCCAAGAGCACGGGAAGCTGCAATGGCACTGTCCATAAATGCAGAAAATCCATAACTGAATCCCATAATCGTAAGTCGTTTCATTCCGGCATCCACAACCGCAGGATCATTGGTAAAAAGTCCCAGGAACTGTCTGCCGAATATAACCAGTGCAATACCACCTATGGTTCCAATTCCAAAGGAATAAGCCAGGCTGACCAGATAACTGTTTCGCACTCTTTTTCTTTTCCCTGCACCGTAATTCTGCCCCATAAAGCTTCCGCAGGCTGTATAAAAAGCAGCCATGGAGTCATACAAAAGAGCATCCGCATTTGCCGCAGCGGAATTACCTGCCACCATCGTAGCATCAAAGGTATTGACGCCTGCCTGGATAAACAGATTTGCCACCTGAAAAATACCGTTTTGCAATCCTGCCGGAAGACCGATCTGGATGAGGTATCCTGCCATTCTCTTGTCAAACCTCAGTTTGGAAAGACGAAGTGCATAATCCCCGCCCACTTTTACCAGAGCCCGGAGGATTAGAAACGCAGATAAATACTGGGAAATAATACTTGCAGCTGCAACACCTGCCACATCCATTTTACAGACAATTACAAAAAACAGATTCAATACTATATTTACAATACCAGCTGCACCCAGATAATACAAAGGCTTCTTCGTATCTCCAAAAGCACTGCACACCGCATTACCAAAATTATAAAGAGCCATTGCCGGCATTCCCAGAAAATAGATCCTTATATACAGTACTGCACCATCCAGAAGTTCTTCCTTGGTATTCAACAGCTCCAGAATTCCCTTTGAAAAGAGCAGTCCAAAGATCAGTACGATCATCCCCGCAGCCATACTTACCAAAAGAGCCGTATGTATCGTCTTGATCGTACTTTCTTTATCCTTCGCTCCGAAAAATCTTGCCACCAGAACATTGGTACCGCCGCCCATACCGATCAGAAAGCCCGTAAAAAGAGTTACAAGCGTAGTAGTGGATCCCACTGCCCCCAATGATAAAGAGCCCGCAAACTGACCAATAACCGCGATATCCGCCATATTAAACAACACCTGCAAAAAGTTGGTCAGCACCAGAGGGATACTAAAAAGCAGCATTTTCCCCCAGATAGAGCCTGTGGTCAGGTCCTGTCTGTCCTCTTTCATTTCAATTCTTCTCCTTCGTCAAATCCAAAATTTCTTCCGGCACTGCACCTCGAAACTGTTCAGAACTTTCAATGCAGCTCGCACCCCTTCAGATCAAGCCAAACCTATTTTGCACCGGAATTTTGTGCGCAAATAAAGCTCTTGAATAAATCAAGAGCTTTAAGAGGTGCCACCCAGATTTGAACTGGGGATAGAGGTGTTGCAGACCCCGGAAAAAAACCTCGGAACCCTCTAAAACTCT